>ENA-ORTM01001073-ORTM01001073.1-human-gut-metagenome-genome-assembly--contig:-NODE-1073-length-30365-cov-3.451237_pt1 | contig 30365 bp, 24 predicted proteins | sample MGYA00241909_ERZ509182 | MGnify/ENA primary metagenome ERZ509182 (study PRJEB26280, sample SAMEA2338855) | human gut metagenome | biome: human gut; feature: human-associated habitat; material: faeces...
CAGAGCGGTAAGAAAGTGTGGATGCTTGCAAGGCTGGAAGGCAGAATGATTACTGATGAAAAGATTGATGTAGAGACGACTGCATGGATGACGGCAATGGGGATGAAAGTGGAACAAGCAAATTTAGAAAGTCAGGATTACTTTGAAGGCTGATACAAAAATGCTGTAAAACTTACATGAGATGAGTTTTGCAGCATTTTTGTGTTGCAGTTAAAATATTAAGATTATAAGTAAATGATCAAAAACAATAATTTTAAATAGTGATAATAAAAATGAAAAGTAAAAATATTGACAAAATAGACAAAATAAGATAGAATTAAACAAAAATAGTAGTGAAAAATGAGAAATGTTAACGAAAAATATTTGTTCGAGAATAAATATTGCATCATAAGAGCCAATAGGAAAGAGAAAGAGCGAAAGTTATCTTATACATTTAGAATGCGTGATGACAGATGAAAAATAGAAAAGATAGAGCGTACTTAATAATATAAGAACTTTCTAAAAGGCTAATTTGTATATTCAAACAGAAAAAGATTTTTTCGGGATGGGGGATCGGAAAATGAAGCTGTTTAAGAATATAGAACTATGTAACTGGAAAAGGTTTTAGTTACAAATTTTTCAAAAACTATATAATAAAAGGAGGGTTTTACTATGAACAAGAAAATGTTAGCATCCATATTAATGGTTACGGTTATGTCAGCCAGCATGACGGCAGCACCGACGGTATATGCGGAGGAAGAGGGAAAAGTTTATGGGGTTTCTGTTATGACACATAATAATAGCTTCTTTTTGGCTGAAATTGAAGGCGTGAAAGGAGCTATTGGTGAAAAGGATGAAATTATGGCGCCTGATCCGGCATTGGATATTCAAACGCAGATTGATCAGATCAGTGACATGATCAGTTCCAAAGTGGATGTGATTTTAGTGGATGCGATTGATTCGGAGGGTATAAAACCGGCACTAAAGGAAGCAGAAGAAGCTGGAATTCCTGTTATTGCAATTGATACAGAAGTAGCTGATACAGAATTGGTAAAATCCACAATTGTATCAGACAATGTAGATGCGGGACGTTTGGCGGGACAAGCATTAGTAGATGCCATGGGCGGTTCTGGTAAAGTGGCGCTAATCGATCATAATGAAGTAGCCTGTGTTAGAGACAGAACCGATGGTTTTGAAGAAATCCTGAAAGATTATCCAGATATTGAAATCGTGTATCGTCAGAGTGCACATGGAAATGTAACGGAGGCCCAGGAACATACAGAGGTAGCTCTTCAGGGAGATCCGGATATTACAGGGATATTTGCAATTAATGATCCGACAGCAGCTGGTTGTGTGGCAGCTATCAAGGGCGCTGGTTTAGAAGGAATTCATGTTGTAGCGATTGATGGATCGCAGGATGCAATCGATATGATTAAATCTGGCGATTTGCTTTGTACAGCAGCTCAGTCTCCACAGCAGATTGGTGCAAAGGCAGTAGAAGTTGCACAGGCAATTTTTGCAGGAGAAGAGTATGAAGATATGTATATTATACCGATTACGAATATAACTGCAGAAAATGCTGAGGAGTTTGATGGAAAACAGTTTTAATTGCTGAGTTCTTAAAATAAAATTTGGAAACAGGCTCCAAAAAATTTTAGAAATAAGGAGCCTGTTTTTCTATGAAACTAATAAGATTGTTTGCGTTTTGTTTTCTTTAACTTGGCGAAGGAGAATATATGACTGGAAAAACAATATTAAAAATGGAAAATATCAGAAAAGAATTTCCAGGTGTGGTTGCTCTGGACGATATTTCTTTTGATTTAAAAGAAGGGGAAATACATGCGTTGCTGGGGGAAAACGGAGCTGGAAAGTCTACGTTAATAAAGGTTTTAGGTGGGATTCATCAGCCGGATAAGGGAAATATCTATATTGATGGAGAGAAAGTTGAGATAAAAAGTGTTCAAGATGCCCAGAAATGTCGTATAAGCATTATCCATCAGGAGCTGTGTCTGGCAAAGAATATGACTGTGACTGAAAATATATTTATGGGGCGTATGGAGACCAATAGTCTCGGGATGGTGAGAGATAAAGAGTTAAATCGAAAAGCGCGCGAGATTATGGATACATTTGGGCTGGAGGGCATTGATCCGGAACAAAAGGTAGGGAAGTTGACTACTGCACAGCAGCAGATGGTAGAAATCGCAAAGGCACTTTCTATGGATGCCCATATTATCGTAATGGATGAACCTACTTCTTCGCTGTCTGATAAGGAAGTACAGAAGTTATTTGACTTTATTCGTACATTGAAGAGGAAGAATATTTCTATTATTTACATTTCGCATCGGTTAGAGGAAATATTTACTATTTGTGATACTATTACGGTGATCCGAGATGGGCAGTATATTGATAGTATGCCGGTGAACGAAACGGATAATGAGAAGTTGATGAGTTTGATGGTAGGGAGAGAATTTAGAGATGTTTTTCCGGAAAAAACATCTAGGCGAGGAAAGGAAATCTTTCGAGTGGAGCATTTATCGAGTCCGGGAAGACTAAAAGATATTAATTTTGTTTTGCATGAAGGAGAAGTACTTGGTTTTTACGGCCTGATAGGAAGCGGACGAACAGAAATTATGAGAATGATTTTTGGTATAGATCCGATTGAAAAAGGAAAAATTTTTTTGGAAGATAGAGAGCTACAGGATATAAGTCCTCAAAAAGCAATAGAAGCTGGAATTGCTTTTTGTCCGGAAAGTAGGAAAGAGGAAGGACTGATCTTGATACAGGATATTGATTATAATGTTACTATTAGCAGTTTGAAAAAAATAATAAAAGGGATTAAGTTAGATAAAGCAAAAAATTGGGATATTGTAGACGGGTATTGCAAAAAGCTGAGGGTAAAAACTCCGTCCTATCAACAAAAGGTTAAGAATTTAAGCGGGGGCAATCAGCAAAAAGTCGTTCTTGCTAAGTGGCTGGCAACGAAACCGAAAGTATTAATATTGGATGAACCCACACGTGGTATCGATGTAGGAGCAAAGCAGGAAATTTATCAGTTGATTAAAGAAATGGCAGATGCAGGAATTGGAGTTATATTGGTATCTTCAGAGCTTCCAGAAGTTATTCATTTAAGCCACAGAGTTGTCATCATGAGAGAGGGGCAGCAGGTGGAAATTCTTGAAGAAAAAGATATAAAACAAGAGATTATCATTAGAAAGGCGTTGGGGGGAGATAAAAATGGCAAAAAAGAATAAAAAGGATACTTTGACAGGAAGTAAAAATCCGATAGTCCGTTTTGTAAAAGAAAACGCAGGAACCTTATTAGCACTCTTATTTCTTTGCATACTTCTTTCTGTTTTAGTGCCAGAAAAATTTTTGACATATAATAATTTAAGGACAATTCTAAGATCGATCTCAACAACTGCAATAGTGGCGTTTGGAATGACATTTGTTATTATTACCAGCGGAATAGATTTGTCCGTGGGATCTGTGATCGCATTATCAGGCACACTGTGCGCAGGACTGATTAGCAGTGGTTGTAATTATGTTTTGGCAGTACTGGCAGGATTAGCAGTTGGAACTCTTTGCGGTGTGATTAATGGTTTTATAATTTCCAGAACGCCCATTCCGCCGTTTATTGTGACAATGGCTATGATGAATGTTGCGCGTGGTGCAAGCTACATTTATTCATCTGGTAAGCCGATACGAACTCCTGACGATTTTGGATCTTTTGGAAATGGATATATTCTTAGTATTCCAGTACCTGTTATTGTAATGATAGGATTAATGGTAATCTGTATTTTGCTTCTTTCTAAAAGCAAATTTGGACGTTCGGTTTATGCCATTGGTGGAAATGAAGAGGCAGCAAAGTTTTCTGGTATTGATACAAAGAAAATTGTATGGTTAGTTTATATATTGATTGCATTTTTGGCCTCGATTTCGGGGATTATTACGGCGTCTCGTTTATATTCGGGTCAACCTACAGTTGGACAAGGATTTGAAATGGATGTAATTGCGGCAACAGTGCTAGGTGGAACCAGTATGTCTGGTGGTGTGGGAAAAATTGGTGGGACTATGATAGGTGCTATTATAATCGGTGTATTATCGACAGGTATGAACTTGCTGAAAATACCTTCATTTTACCAGATGATTGTAATGGGGCTGGTTGTATTGGCGGCAGTTTATATTGATGTATGTAGAAAAAAATGAAAAGCTAGAGTAAACTATTGAAGTAAAACTACAGAGTAATGGCCTTTTACAGTTGATATGATCTGGAGTATTGATTGTAAGAGGTCATCTTTTATGATGAGCGAGGTAGAAGTATTGAAGAAGAGAATTTAAATGGTAAATAAGATAGATTTTAAGTGGCTGTTATTAAAATGAGATTTTTAGTATATAAACGGAAATTTATGAAACGATTAGTTCTGACAATGTAAAATGGAAATGCTGGATTTCAAGGAAAAATATCTGGGATTGAAGAATGAGGTGAACTTCTTGATGAATAATGTGACAGACGGTGCCAGAGAGCACAGAGTTTATCGAAGAAAAGCATATGGATTTTTTTGAGGCTCTTTAATTGAATAGGAAGCTTTGTAATGCTATACTGAGAAAAAAATGGGAGAGAGCAGTTATGAATTTTAATAAAAAGTCTGTAGGAAAAAAGTTTCCTATTGTTCCTATTTATGCAGCGGCAGCGCTGATTTTTGGTCTTTCCAGCGGAGTGATGACGTTGATTCATTTCAGCGGTTCTGTCTGGGGGACCGTACAAGAAAACTATATGCTGCCAATGAGCTTAAAGACGGTATTCATTTTCCTGGGAGTTTCAGTGCTTACTTATGCGCTTCTGAGTATGGGCACTTATTTTATCCCCAAAAGGGTCAGCGGCTTTTTGCCAGAATGGTGGAGTGACAAAAGATTTCTTGTCCTTGCAGCCGTTCTATTATTTTTGGCCTGGCTGCCTTACTACTTGTCTTATTATCCGGGAGGGATTTATTCGGATACCTTTGCCTCCATTTCTATGGCCCTGGGAAATGGAGAATTGAAAAATACCCATCCTGTTATTTATACGCTGATGCTCAGGGGTGTGATCGAGTTTTTTGAAGGTTTTGGAGGAACCCTGTTCCAGGCACTGGCCGCCTTTTTTGCCCTTCAGATGCTGGCGGTGGAAGGGACGATCCTCTATTTTATATGGTGGATGTTAAAGCATAAGCTGCCCAAATGGCTGGCAGTCTGTTCGATGATCTATCTGATCTTTTTTCCGCTGGTTCCATTAAACGCAGTTTCTGTATGGAAGGATATTCCTTTTAGCCTTGCAGTTTTGTTTTATACATTAAATTTGATTGATTTATATTTACAGCATAAAAGAGATGAGAGAAGTTATGGAGCTTCTGTGGGCTGCATGGTGTGGGGACTTTTGGTGATCCTCACCAGAAATAATGGGATTTATATCGTGGTGGGAACTACGGTGTTTTATATATTGGCCACCTTTCGGCATTATAAAAACAGGAGATATGGAGGCGTAGTTTATGGTCTGATGATCCTAGGGATTTTGCTTTCAGTGGTGATCGAAGGGCCGGTGTACAAAAGCATGGGGGTAAAGGAACGGAATTTTACAGCATTTCTGGGGATACCTCTTCAACAGGTAGGAAGAGTCGTTGCCTATGATGGGACGATTACAGAAGAACAAAAAGTACAGCTTGAACGATTTATGCCCTACGAAGAAATGAAGGCAAAGTATGTTCCCTGTCTGACGGATAGTCTAAAATGGGATGCTTCTTTTCAGCATGACTATATGAATACCCATAAAAATGAATTTTTCCGGCTTTGGTTTGAGTTGCTTCTTCAAAATCCGAAAGAATATGTGAAAGCGTATATTATGAATACAGCGGGATTTTGGTGTCTCAATGTGGCTGGATTTGATGCCTACATACAAAATAATGTATGGCCCAATACAAGCGGTATTGAACAGACAGATCTGTTTCAGAAGTGGTTTGGATTTTCCTTTCAGAATGTGGTGAATCCTAAAAAAGCAATCAGTTCCGCCTGGTATTTTTGGTTTTTGTTCTTTAGCATGGTGATCTGTTGGAAGCAGTTTGGCTTTAGAAAGCTGGCAGTGTATATGCCGCTCTTTTTGGTGTGGGCAACACTGATGGCAGCCACGCCGATTGCGGTTTCTATGAGATATGTGGAGCCATTGATTTTTGCAGCGCCTCTGTTTGTGGGAATTTTGCTGCTTATGCAGAGGGAGGAAGGCTGGAGAAAGAATAGCCTCACAGAATAAAACTATAATAAGAGATAAAGGAAATAATAGAATGAAATTTTTGCAGGAAGAGGAAAAAAAGTTGTTTCAGGAGAAGCGGATTTACCAGGAACAGGAAAAGACAGAAGATACTAGCCCTGCTGGGGGCTCCTACGATCCTAAGGAAGCTCTCTCCCGCACCAGCGCTCTGATCGGAGACGAGGCGGTAGAAATCTTAAGACAGGCAACGGTAGCCATTTTTGGACTGGGAGGAGTGGGCGGCCATGCGGCGGAGGCTCTGGCAAGAAGCGGCGTGGGGCATTTTGTGCTGGTGGACAGCGACCGGGTAGCCATGAGCAATTTAAACCGTCAGGCAGTGGCCACTGTGGCGACCATCGGGGAATATAAGACGGAAGCCATGCGCCAAAGGATCCTGACCATCAATCCGAATGCGCAGGTGGAGACACACTGCTGTTTTTTTCTTCCGGAGACGGCAGATCAGTTTGACTTTTCCGGATACTCGTATGTGGTGGATGCGGTGGATACCGTGACTGCCAAGGTGGAGCTGGTGATGAAGGCTCAGGCTGCGGGGGCGCCCGTCATCAGCAGCATGGGGGCAGGAAATAAGCTGGATCCTGCCGGCTTTCAGGTAGCGGACATTTATAAGACCAGCGTGTGTCCTCTGGCAAAAGTGATGCGCAGAGAATTGAAAGCCCGGGGAGTAAAAAAACTGAAGGTGGTGTACTCCCAGGAACTTCCGGTGCTGCGCCAAAGAGTGCCTGCCAGCATCGCTTTTGTGCCTTCTGTGGCAGGGCTGATCATGGCGGGGGAAGTGGTAAAGGATCTTACAGAGGAGGCCAGAAAACGGCGGGGGCAGGAGTAGAAAAGACGAGGGGGGAGAATAGAAAACAGAAGAAACAGGCAGAGCAGAAGGGGAGCAGCAAGAGATCAGCAGGGGAGAAAAGAAACAAAATTAGGAGAAGCAGGAAGCGTGTATGGAGAAAATTCGGGAATATTTATTCAGTAATCAGGATCTGGGGTTTCGGGATTTTAACGCAAAATTGATCCCCAATGTAGCAAAAGAGCGTATCATCGGAGTGAGGACGCCTATTCTGCGGAAGCTTGCCAGAGAACTGATAACAAACGGACAGTGGGAGGCTTTTTTTCAGGAATTGCCTCATTATTATCAGGAGGAAAATTGCCTTCACGGGTTTATTTTGGGGACAAGGAAGGCAGACTATGAACAGGTAATAGAGGACGTGGAAAGATTCCTGCCCTATGTAGACAACTGGGCTGTGTGCGATACTATCAGCCCTAAGATTTTCCGGAAGCATCTGGAGGATGTGTATGAGAGGATATGCAGATGGGTGAGAAGTGACTGCGAGTATACGGTGCGGTTTGCGGTGGTTACCCTGCTCCAGTTTTTTCTGGATGAAGAATTTCAGCCGGAAATGCTGGAACTGGTTGCTTCCCTCCACAGGAAAGAGTATTATATCAATATGGCGATTGCCTGGTACTTTAGTTTTGCCCTGATCAAACAGTATGAGACAGCTTTGCCGCTGTTAGAGAGCGGAAGACTGGATCCCTGGATCCAGAACAAGTCCATTCAGAAGGCGGTTGAATCCTATCGGATCAGTCAGGAGCGGAAGGCGTATCTGAAAACGCTGAAGGCAAAGAAAAAGGATGGCAAAACTATTACAGAAAAGTAAGGCTGCCAGCAAAACAGTGGGAAAATGATGGGAAAACAATCAGTAAAAGAATAAGAAAAGCAGCAGAGAAAGCAGCAAAAAAGCAAGGATAAAATAAATAAGAAAAACAAAGACAGGAGAACTGGAATGAGAGCATACGAAAGACTTTTAAATTATGTAAAGATTTACACTACAAGCGATGAGAACAGTACAGCTACGCCGACTACAGAGCGTCAGTTTGATTTGGCAAGAGTGTTGGTGGAGGAGATGCAGGCCCTTGGAGTGCAGGGAGCTAAGGTGGATGAGAACTGCTATGTATACGGTTGGATTCCGGCTACACCGGGATATGAGGACAAGCCCGCCATTGGCCTGATTGCCCATTTGGACACCACTCCGGATTTTTGCGGGGAACATGTCAATCCGCAGGTTCATGAGAACTATGATGGAGAAGATGTGGTTCTGGGAGACAGCGGAAAAGTGCTCTCTGTTCAGACTTTTCCTCATCTGAGGCAGCTGAAAGGAAGAACTCTGATCACCACAGATGGAACTACGCTGTTGGGAGCAGATGACAAGGCGGGGGTTGCAGAGATCATGACCGTTGCAGAGGAATTGCTGAAAGGAACGATGGCTCATGGAAGGGTGTGCATTGCGTTTACACCAGATGAAGAGGTGGGAAGCGGCGCAGGAAAATTGGATATTCCGGGGCTGGGGGCAGAGTTTGCCTACACGGCGGACGGAGGGTGCGAAAATGAGATCGTGTATGAAAATTTTAATGCCAGCGGAGCTGAATTTGAGATTCGAGGCATGAACATTCATCCCGGTGAAGCCAAGGATAAGATGGTCAATGCAGCCCTGGTGGCTATGGAGATCAACAGTATGCTGCCGAATTTGGAAACCCCGGCTCACACAGATCTGTATGAAGGCTTTTTCCATCTCTGTGAGATGGAGGGAACGGTGGAGCAGGCTAAATTGCAGTACATTATCCGGGATCACAGCGCAGCCAGTTTTGAAGCACGGGAGAAAACCCTGAAGCATATTGCCAAGATTCTGAATGAAAAGTACGGCGAAGGCACCGTTACTCTGAAGATCCAGGAGCAGTACCGGAATATGATTGAAAAGATTGAACCCTGTATGCATCTGGTCGATCACGCAAAGGCAGCGATTCGGGAATTGGGTATGGAGCCCAACACGGATCCCATCCGGGGAGGTACAGACGGTGCTCAGTTAAGCTTTCGCGGACTGCCCTGTCCCAATCTGGGAACTGGCGGTTACGCTTACCATGGCCCCTATGAGCACATTACCGCAGAGGGTATGGATACGGCAGTACAGGTGATGCTGGGCATTTTAAGAAGATATGCAGAATAATAGATAACAGATAAGCACTTAGCTGGAGGGCTGAGGAGCAGAGCTTTCCCGCCCCTCAGCTAAGTCAGACAGGAGTACAGGATGCGGTATTATATCTCTGACCTGCATTTTTATCATCAGGTATTAAATGAACATATGGACTGCCGTGGGTTTACAGATGGGGAGGAAATGAACCGTTATATGATTCAGCAGTGGAATCAGAAAGTCAGAGAAAATGACGAGGTGGTGATCCTTGGGGATCTGTCTGTGGGCAAGGGAAAGGCTACCAATGCCATTGTGGAGCAGCTGAAGGGAAAGTTATTCCTCATCCAGGGAAATCATGACCGCTACATTGGGGATAAGCACTTTGATGAGAGCCGTTTTGGCTGGATCAAGCCATACGCGGAGCTGTATGACAATAAGCGGAAGGTGATCCTCTCCCATTATCCCATTGTCTGCTACAATGGCCAGTACCGGAAGAAGAAAGACGGTTCTGACCGCACCTATATGCTTTACGGCCATGTTCACAATACTTTTGATGAGCTTTTGGTAGATCAGTTCCAGAGACTGACCAGGGAATTCAGGCGTGAGATTAAAGGCCAGGAGGGGCTGCAGAATATTCCCTGCCATATGATCAACTGCTTCTGTATGTTTTCTGATTATCAGCCCCTGACTCTGGACGAGTGGATCGAGAATGACAGGAGACGGAGGGAAGGGCCGACAGAAGACAGGGGACTGAGGGAGCTGCCGGCTCAAGAAGTGAGGCTGGAGAACGCGCAGGATTTAGAGGTATCAGAGGACTTGTCATAAGAGAAAAGAGATTTCCCGTATTAGCGTTAGTTTGTATTGCCCCTACTTTGCGCCTGCTCTTGGTAGCGTTTGGGAGTCATACCATAATATTTCTTAAATACAGCGTCAAAATGCTTGGGGGAGACGTATCCGATCTCTTTTGCAATATCACTGATTTTTCCCGCAGTATGGGTGCGAAGCAGCAGCGCCGCCCGTTCCATTCGCAGTCGGAGAATATATTTTGAGTAGGATTCTCCACGCTCTGATTTGAAAATGCTACTTAGGTAGGCGGGATTAATATGCATACGGTCAGCAATTTCGTTTAGGGAGAGGGGTTCGGCATAGTGTTGCTGAATATAATCCCGCACCCGATCGATCAGAATATTGGAGGGTTCTGTTTCTGATTCAGAGGGAGCGGAAAGGTTAGGATTTTGAAACCCGACAGTGGAAGGAATTGCCGGGGAAAGGGAATGGGAACTGGGGGTGTCTTCGGGAGCAGAAGAGACCCCCAGGCGTTTTTCAGCCAGACGCTGAAGTACCTGGTGGAGTTCCAGATCCTGAAGGGGCTTTAAAAGATAATCGAAAACTCCGGCGCGGACGGCGCTCCTGGCGTATTCAAATTCGTCATATCCAGTGAGAAGAATGACGTCAGTATCCGGATAATTGTGGCGGATGTACAACGCCAGCTCAATTCCGTCCATCTCTGGCATTTTGATATCTGAGATCACCAGATCATAGCTCTGGGTTTTGAGCAGGGCGAGGGCTTCCACTCCGTCTCTTGCGCAGGCACAGGTGCTCCATTGCTTGTGAATCTGATTTAAATTTGTCATAAGATATTCTCTCATTAAGGGTTCATCTTCGACGATGAGTGCTTTTAACATCTGTGGTTCCTCCTAATCGTTTAGAGGAAGAGAGAGGGTGACAGTGGTGCCCGCTCCTTCCCTTGATCTAATTTCCAGTTTTCCCTGATTTTTATATTTTATTTGTAGCCGTTTCTGAATATTTATGAGTCCAATGCCGCTTTGGCTAAAAGGAGAGTCGGCTTCGTAATCGTTTAGTTTTTCCTGGAGTTGAGTCAGGGCGGCGGAAGACATGCCATCTCCGTTATCCTGCACGGAAATTTTCAGGCAGGACTCCTGAAGCAAAATTGTGATTAGGATTTCACTCCTGCGGTGAGCGGTCTGAAAACCGTGAAGCAACGCATTTTCCACCAGCGGCTGTATGGTTAGAGCGGGAAGATGATACTCAGGCAGCGGGTCGGGAACAATGATTTGGTATTGGAGGGCATCATGGCGCAGCTGTTCCAGTTTTAGATAGCTCTCCGTAATCTTTAATTCTGTATTTAATGTAATTTCCCGGTTGGAGTTAACCATTCCCCGAAGGAGTGTGGCCAGCTGTTCAATACCGGATACGGCCTCTGGATAATAGCCGCATTTAATCAACAGGCTAAGAGAATTTAAGGTGTTAAATAAAAAATGAGGCCGAATCTGATGATAGAGAGCATCAAACTGCGCTTTTTTCTGCAAATATTTTGCTTCATACACCTGTTTTGCCAGTTCGTTTTCCTGGGCGATCATTTGCTGGATCTGATCCAGCATCTGGTTAAAGGCTTTGTTTAAATATGCGATCTCGTCTGTACCTACGGTTTTGGCACGAATAGACAGGTTGCCGGCCTGCACCTGTTCCATTACCTCCACGGTCTGATAGAGCGGGCGGAGGCGCTTTCCGATGCTGTAGCGGGACAGCAGGATTCCCAAAATGGCAATGCCAAGAGCCAGTAGCAGATTAAACAGCAGAGTGGAATGGGCAGATTTTGTCAGCTCTGACACAAGATTGACAGAGACAAGAGTCCAGCCCATGGTGGGAATGGTTTGAGCGTTCAGCAGGTAGGAGGAGCCGTCTAAGGTGACGGAGGAAAAACCGTTTTCAGGGAAAACACTTCGAAAATCTTTGGCGGCAATTCCTGGCAGAAGTTCAGAGTGGCTGTAAATTAAATCCCCGCAAGAATCCATGAGAAAGAAAGCGCCGCCGTGACTAACGGTAATGCGGTCGCATACCTTTTTGATTCCATTGTAATTGGCGTCTACCCGGATAACTCCCAGAATATTGCTATTGTTATCTAAGCTGCACAGCTGTTTGGCAATGGAGAATACAGAGTAGGAGGGATCTGTTTCCGAGGCTTCCGCAGGAATATAGATGTAATCCAGGGAGGAATAGGCAGACTGAAACCAGGATTCTTCCTGATAAGTATCATGGATATCCTGATAGCCGGAGCGACCGCTGGAATAAATCACGTCCGAGAGAATAGATACCCTTAAGATATCTTTTCTGGGCTGGGTCATCACTTGCCCCAGGTAATCCTCAATGTTTCGTTTTTTACTGAGAGCTTCCTGAGGATTTTGGGGGAGCGTCTCCAACTGCGACATGATTTCTGTATTGTAGTAAGGGCTTAAACAAAGCCTGGCTACTTCATCTAGGTAATTTTCAATATTCAAAGCCGTCTGTTCCACAAGCTGCTGCGTATTTTGAGCGGATTGCAGCTGGTATTGGGAGGTAAAACGCAGATGGCTGATGAGAGCGATCAGAATGGAGGACAGAATGAACAGCCAGGACATAAAGAGGAGCAGCCTGCGCTTAATGGTATTTCCGCCAAGAAGCAGTTTGATTTTATGAACCATAGAAACAATCCTTTCCACAAAACGTATTTGTACATTGATTATAAGGGGAACAGTGAGAAAAGACAATCCTGAAGAAAAAACATCTAAAAAAATGGGACTCAAATCCAAAAATTATGGAATATACACCAAGAGGGAAAGCTGTGTATAATAGAATTATCAAAAAACCTTAACAAGCTGCAGCAAAATAAGGGAACAGACAAATGGAGGATGTAGCACATGAAGAAAAGAATGAATGGGACGATTGCACTGTGTATGAGCGCAATAATTACAGCAGGATGTTTTGGCCCGGCCCTTACAGCGAATGCAGAAAATGCAGACCTCTCCTTTTTTACAGGAAAGGTAGAAACCGTAGAGCTGCTAGATGAGATCATCGAGGAGTTTAATGCTCAGGAAAACGGGATTACTGTGGAGCAAGAGTATCAGAATGACGCCAGCAATATTATTAAGATTAAATTTGCTTCCGGAGAAGTGCCGGATATTGTGACAACCTATGAGCAGCAATATGTAGATCAGGGCAAGTATCTGGATCTGTCTGATATGGACAGCGTTTGGAATCGATTGATTCCTTCCATGAAGGACAGCTGTACAGATGTAAACAGCGGAAAGCAGTATCGTATTTGTACCAATATGACTATGGCAGGTTTCTTCTATAATAAAGAGATCTTTGAGGAGCTGGGACTTGAGCCGGCAGAGACCTGGGAAGAGTTTGTGAAAAATTTGGAGACGATCAAGGCAGAAAAAGAGGGAGTGGATCCCTGGTTTATCTTCGGAAGCGAAGCATGGCACCTGGGACATCTGATCGAGTTTATTCCTCACGGATATATTAAGGCAAAATACGGAGCCATGGAAACCAAGAAAGCAATGCTGGAAAATGATAAGAGCATCTTGAACTTTGGTGCAGCAGATGGAGCTATGGCAGTGTTCGCACAAGGGCTGCTGGATCTGCAGGAAAAAGGACTGATCAATGAAGATGTACTCACAGCGACCAGCGATAACTGCATTGATGCATTTGTATCCGGCGAGACGGCAATGTTCAGTAACGGAATGTGGTGCCTGTCTGGTATCCTGGAGAAGGCTCCGGATATGGCAGACAAGATCGGATTTGCCCCATATCCGGCTATGATGGAGGACGGAGAACCCATGGTCTTGGTGGCAGAGGACTCCGGTTACAGCATTACCGCTGACTCCGCACACACAGAAGAAGCCAAGGTATTCTTAGAGTATTTATTCAGCCCTGAAAACCAGAAGCGGTATGCAGAGAGCCTGGGATCTCCCTCAGCTTTCACAGATGTGGAAGCGCAGTGGGCGCCGGAGGCTGTGGTAGAGGGTGTGAATCAGGCGGTAGAGACTGCGGCAAATATCGGCTATACTAATGAAAAGCCTGCTGGATTTTCCGGTGATGATGCAGGCCGTATGGTACAGGATCTGCTGGCAGGAACCTACACAGCAGAAGAGTTTGCAGTTGCTTATGAGCAGGCATGGGATGCAGGATTTACTTCATAAGTTTTGAACGGGAGCCTGAAGCTTGAAGAACCAGAGGTTTGACGGCTTCGGGCTCAAACTTTGCCTGGAGGGATATTATGCAAAGAAAAAAGAGATGTATGACGCAGTTTTTGTCAGTACCTGCCTTGCTTTTGTTTTCCGCTTTTTTTGTCTATCCGTTGCTGCGAGGCGTGGGAATGAGTCTGACAGACTGGGACGGAATGGGGACGGCTCATTTTGTGGGACTGAGAAATTTTATTCAGTTTTTTGGAGATAAACGTGCCATTAATGATATTAAGACAACCCTTCTGTTTGCAATTGGAAGCGCAGTGCTGTTGAACCTGGTAGGTCTAGGCTATGCGTTGCTGATGAATACAAAATTCCGAGGAAAGAGCCTTGCTAGAATGATCATCTATCTTCCGGCGATTATCAGCCCTTTAATTATGGGATATATCTGGTACTTCCTGCTTCAGCCGGGACGGGGATATCTGGTGTACGCTTTAGAGCAGTTGGGGCTTCCGGATCTGCTGGGCAACTGGATGAGTTCTTATGGTTCTGCCATGACGGTACTGATTCTGGTGAATGTATGGCAGTTTTCGGGAATGACGATGATTATTTATCTGGCAGGGCTTCAGTCCATACCGGCAGAGCTTTTGGAGGCCGCCAGAATGGACGGGGCGAATACCTGGCAGTTGTTCCGTAAGGTAACACTTCCGTTGCTGCTCCCGGCAATCCGGATCAATGTAGTGACCAATATTATTGGTTCTCTGTCTGTATTTGATATTATCATGTCTCTTACCGAGGGTGGGCCGGGATATGCCACAGAAAGTTTGAGTATTTATATCATGCGTATGTGTTATGGAAGCAGAACCGGATATTCTACAGCGGTAGCGTTAATCCTGTTTTTGATTATCCTGATACCAGTCTTGATTTCTTTGAGATTGACCAGGGAGAAGGAGTAGGGGCACATGAAAAAAAAAGGATGGAAAATAGTACGGATGATGCTGATCTTGCTGATCTGTATTTTATGCATCATTCCGTTTTATGTATTATTGGTTTTGGCATTAAACTCTCCTCAGAGGGTGTTTTATGAGGGAAATATTTTTGTCCCGGATTTTTACTGGCAGAATTTCGCAGATGCCTGGGAACAGTCAAAAATCGGAAGCGCTATGCTGAACTCTGCAATTATTACAGGGGGTACCTTGCTTTTGACGATTGTGCTGGGAGGACTGGCAGGCTATGCGATTGCCAGATATCGAACTAGATTCAATAAATTTGTATTTGGTTTGCTGTTATCTTGCATGATGATTCCGGGAATTATTAATACCGTTCCGCTGTATACCATGATGAGAAAAATCCATGCAGTAAATACACTGTGGGGAATGATACTGGTTTGTTCCACCTTGGCGATGCCCTCAGCTGTTTTTATTTATACTACGTTTATCGGTGCGCTGCCCAGGGAATTAGACGAGGCAGCGGCTTTGGACGGCTGCACTGGAGTCTCGGTATTTTGGAAGGTCATCTTCCCTGTGATCAAGCCGGCAACGGCCTCCTTTGTAATCCTGAATGGCTTTGGTATCTGGAATAACTATGCGCAGGCAGTTTTTTTCCTCCAGTCCAGGTCAAAACAAAATATTCCTCAGGCCTTGTCGGTGTTTTTCCAGCAATTTGCAGGAGCAAAATGGCATCTGATGGCGGCGACAGCTACGATTGCCATTATCCCGGTGGTGATTATTTTCCTGATTTTCCAGAAACAGTTTATCAATGGTCTGGCAGACGGAGCATTAAAAGGATAAGGAAAGGATAAGATATGAGATTCGATATTTTTCCAGTAAAAGGGCAGTTTTGCCCCGGAGATACCGCAGCATTTTATATAGAAAATTCGGGGGAGGCATCCTTGGCAGAGATCCGAGTGACTGCTTTAGATGGCTCAGTTGTCAAGAAGAGATATCCCCTTTCTCAGGGCCGTCAAAGAGCAGGGCTGAATGAGACGGTTTTTAAGATCGGTGGATATGGAGTTGAGGCAGATTTTTATCAGGGAGAGGAGCTGTTAGCTTCCTGTCGTACCGCTTTTGAGGTACGGGAGCCGGGAGAAATTATCCGTTATGGCTTTCTCAGCGATTTTGCTCAAAAAGATGCAGGCTGCGAAGATGTAGAATGTATGGCAAAAATGCATATTAATACCGTACAATTTTATGACTGGTCCTGGCATCACGATCACCTGGTTCCCTTGGAGGCGGAGTATACGGATATGATGGGGAAGAAAAATAGCCTGCCGGTGGTGAAGGAGAAGATCGAAGCCTGTCACAGCCATGGAATGAAAGCTATGGGTTATGGAGCCATTTATGCTGCTTCGAAAGAGTATCAGCGGCAGCATTCCGATGAGAGTCTGTATGACGGAAGCGGAAGTCCGCTGTGCTTTATTGATACCTTTTATCTGATGAATCCCTCTAGGGAGTGTTCCTGGCACGACCATATTATTGAGCAGTATCAGGCATCGGTAAAAGAGGTGGGCTTTGACGGGATCCACATGGATACCTACGGAACCCCCAAAACTGCGCTGGACGCTCAGGGAAAAATGGTGTATCTGGAGGAAACCTTCCCGGATCTGATTGGAGATGTTAAGAAAAAACTTCAGGAGGTGCATCCCTCTCCCATGCTGATTTTTAATAATGTGGGGGGCTGGCCCTATCAGACCACGATGACGGCAGATCAGGAGGCAGTGTATATTGAAGTATGGCCACCCAATTATCGGTATCATCATCTGGTACGCCTGATTGAAGATGCTTCCCTTAGCGGGAAAACGGTAATCCTGGCGGCTTATCCTGCACCTTTCCGGACGGATACTCCCCAAAGGGCTTTGGAGAGTCAGCTGTTTTTATCCTATGTGATCGCCATGACAGGGGCCACTCAGTTGTTTTTCGGTGAAGAAAACGCAGTGATCACGCAGGGATACTATGGGGATTATACCAGATTGTCAGAGGAACAGCTGAGCAAAATCCGCGCTTATCAGGATTTCTTTGTACGGTACGGGGAGATCTTTTATGACAAAACTCTGAAAACAGTTAGCATGACTCATCAGGGTTGGGATAATCCGGAGTATATTATGGAGCCAAAAGGCAGCGCAGACGGTGAGCCAGGGACTTTGTGGTATTATATCCGGGAGAACAAAGATAAAAAAGTGATTTCTATTTTAAACTTAAAACAGAACGACGATCTCTGGAATGAGGGAAAGCAGACTCCCGAAAAGGAGGAGCAGGTTCATATTCGGATTCAGACCCTAAAAGCTCCAAAGGCAGTATGGTTTGCCTCTCCTGACCGGGAAGGAGGGGATCTCCAGGTGGCCCAGTATCAGTGGGTGAAGGCGGAACAGGGAATGATGGTTTCCCTGAAAGTGCCGGTATACCGGTGCAGCACAGTGGTTTTAGAACTGCAGAAATAGTATTAGGAAGGAAGAGAGGGGCAGAAAGCATGGGAAAATGGTGGGAAGAAACAGCAGTCTATCAGATTTATCCCAGAAGTTTTCGGGATTTCAATGGAGATGGAATTGGAGATCTTAAAGGGATCATAGAAAAACTGGATTATTTAAAGTGGCTTGGAATTGGTGCGGTGTGGATTTGTCCGGTGTATGATTCACCCAATGTTGATATGGGATACGATATCCGAGATTATGAGAAGATCATGCAGGAGTTTGGCACGATGGAGGACTTTCTGGAGCTTTTGGAAGAGCTCCACAAGCGGGAAATGCGGCTGATTATGGATCTGGTTGTGAATCATACTTCTGATGAGCATATGTGGTTCCTTGAGGCGAGAAAGTCCAAGGAAAATCCTTACCGGGATTATTATATCTGGAGAGATGGGGAGTCGGATATTCCGCCCAATAACTGGTCATCGTTTTTTACCCCTTCTGCCTGGAGCTATGAGCCGGTGACCAAACAGTGGTATTTGCATTTGTTTTCTCAGCATCAGCCGGATTTAAATTGGGAGAATCCCGGAATGAGGGAAGCTGTTTACGGAATGATCAATCGCTGGCTGGATTTGGGAGTGGACGGTTTCCGCATGGACGTGGTGACGTTGTATGCAAAGGATCCGGCTTTCCCGGACAGCAAGGAGGCTCCTAATTTTGACGGATATTCCTTTGGAGGAAATTATTTTACCGCTCAGCCCAAGCTCCATGAGTATCTGCGGGAAATGCGGGAACGCTGCTTTGACGGGCGGGATTGTATGTGCGTGGGAGAGGGAACCTGCGTGAGTTCCAGGGAAGCAGGGGAACTGATCTGTGATGGAAGAGAGTTAGATCAGATCTTTCAGTTTGACCTGATGGACATCGACGGGGGAAAAGATAAGTGGGATGTGATTCCGTTTTCCTTAAAAAGGCTGAAAGAGATTGTGGAAGAGTGGAATCAAAATTTGAGCTGGAATACCCTGTTTTGGAGCAATCACGACCAGCCAAGGGCAGTGTCCCGTTTTGGAAGCGTTAAGACGGAAGAATTTAGAGTCCGTTCTGCAAAAATGCTGGGAGCAGCGATGCACCTGCTGAAAGGCACCAGTTATATTTATCAGGGGGAAGAGATCGGCATGACGAATGTGGAGTTTCAGGAGGAGAGCCAGCTGATGGACGTGGAAAGCCTGAATTTTCTGGAAACTGCCAGAAAAAATGGGGTATGGCAGGAGGCCTGGGCCAGTGTTTTGAAAAAAGGCAGGGACAATGCAAGAACGCCCATGCAGTGGTCAGATCAGCCAGGTGCAGGATTTTCTGAGAGCAAGCCCTGGATTATGGTGAATCCCAATTATAAGACCATCAATGTAAGAAAGGCCTATGAGGATCCGGATTCTATTCTTCATTTTTATAGGGAGCTAATTCGACTGAAAACCTCCAGCCATGCGCTGACCTATGGAGAGTTTCACAAACAGTTGTGGGATCATTCCCAGATCTTTGCCTACAGCAGGGAAGATGAAAAAGAGCGTTATCTGATCCTCTGTAATATGTCGGATACTCCGGCGGAATATCAGATTCCGAAGGGATTTTCCAAAAGTTGGAAAGTTTTTGGGAATATGAAAACCAGTGTGTCCGGCAGGCTGGAAGCCTGGGAGACTCAGGTGCTTCTGGCAAAATAGAGACTGGGAAAAGGCGCACTGCCTTTTGGATAAAAACGAACTCTGAAAGGAGAAGCCATTCTGGCTGCGGAAGAATAAAAAAATAAAGCCTCTGCGAAGTCTGTGCGTTTATGCTGCGGCAGTCTTTGCAGAGGCTTTTTCCGGTTTTACAAACAAGCAGTCTGAAAATCGCCCAAAAATATTCCGTTCTATTTGTATAATTCTAACAAAATCACCAATCCAGGAGAAAAACTATTTGACTTTTTAGGATGCTTCTACTATGATTACATTAACGATAATGTTAACGATAATGTAATTGCCGGGAAAACGATTCTATATCGTGAAGGAAGAAGCAGAACAGCTCTTAAAGCTGCGGAGGTATGGGAGACGGGATACGGAGAAACAGAACAGGCGGAATGGAGGATGAGATGGTGTGACAACGGGAGTAGTATTTGATATCAAGGAGTTTGCAGTTTATGATGGGCCGGGGCCCAGGCAGACTGTATTTTTAAAGGGCTGTCCCTTGCGGTGCAACTGGTGCCATAACCCTGAGGGTCTTTCCAAATGCCCTCAGCTCATGGTCAGCAAGGCCTCCTGCCAGCACTGCGGGAAATGCGCCCAGGTTTGCGACTACGGCTGCGATCCGGCACAGTGCGTAGCCTGCGGAAAATGTATTCCAGTGTGCCCCTTGCATTTGAGAACCATTGCAGGGGAGGAGATGACGCCGGAGGAGTTGGAGCGCAGGATCCGTATGAACAGCGATTACTACGCCAGATATGGGGGCGGAGTTACATTTTCCGGAGGAGAGCCGTTGATGCAGGCATCCTTCCTGATGGAGGTGCTGGATCGGCTTCCGGATCTTCACAAGGCCATAGAGACCTCAGGATATTGTAAGGGTGAGATATTCCAGGAGGTGGTGGATCGCCTGGACTATGTGATGATGGATCTGAAGCTGTTTGACCCGGAGAAGCATAAAAAATATACGGGAGTCAGCAATCAGCAGATTTTAGAGAACGCCAAGCGGCTTTGCAGAGGGGATAAGCCTTTTGTCATTCGAATCCCGGTGATTCCCGGAGTGAATGATAATGAAGAGAATTTCAGAAAAACGGCGGAGTGGATTGCGGGAGCGCCGATGCTTCAGAAGGTGGAGCTGCTGCCCTACCATAAAACAGCGGGAGCCAAATATACTATGGTAGGAAAATCCTATGAGCCGATTTTTGATACAGAAAAAAAAGTATGGATTTCCAAGGACATTTTTCAAGAATATGGAATAAGGAGCGAGATATTATGACAGACAAAATTCAGGCAATGCGGAAATTTTTCGTAGAGGAAAAGCAGCAGAAGGCAGTGCGGAAGCCTGCCGGAGATGTGTATGAGCTGGCAAAACAGTTTGCCAGCGAGGGCGTTGGTGATGTGGATCGTGCCACCAGGCGGCTTCTGTGGGTGCTTAAGAAGGAAGAACCGGTACTGTTCCCCGGAGAGCGGATCGTTTTTACCAGAACCGTATCAGAGATTCCGGAGATCTTTACAGAGGAGGAGATGGAGCAGTTAAAGGCAGAACACTGGATCCACGAAAAGGGAGACGTGTGCAACATTAATGTAGATTACACCCTGCTTCTCCACACCGGACTGACCAAGAAGCGGGAAGAGCTGGCAGATGAGGCCGAAAAGCTGGAGACTGCCGGTGAGGCAGAGAAGGCTCATTATCTCAGATGTCAGATCCAGATTTTGGAGGCAGTGCAGAATCTGGCAGATCGGTATCAGGCTCTGGCAGAGAAAGAGGGAAATACCCTGGTGGCTGAGACCTTAAAGAAGGTGCCGGCCAACGCTCCGGAGACCTTCTTAGAGGCGCTGCAGATGTTTCGAATCCTTCATTATACGATGTGGTGCGGAAGAAATTACCACAATACAGTGGGACGTTTTGACCAGTATATGTATCCTTATTTTAAGAGAGATCTGGATCAGGGGATTTATGATGAGGACAGTGTGCTGGAGCTTCTGGAGGAATTTTTCCTGACCTTTAACCGGGACAGCGATCTGTATCCTGGAATGCAGCAGGGAGATAATGGCCAGAGTATGGTGCTGGGAGGATTAAATCCTGACGGAACAGACAGCTATAACGAGCTTTCCAGGCTCTGCCTTCTCGCCAGCCTGAATTTAAAGCTCATCGATCCCAAGATCAATCTCAGAGTACATAAGGATACTCCATTGGATACGTATGTGCTGGGAACAGAGCTTACAAAGCAGGGACTGGGATTCCCTCAGTATTCCAATGATGATGTAGTGATTCCGGGCCTGATGGAGTTGGGTTACGAAAAAGAGGATGCTTATAATTATGTGATGGCGGCTTGCTGGGAATTTATCATTCCGGGTGTTGCCATGGACATTCCCAATATTGAGGCAGTTAGCTTTACGAAGGCTGTGGAGGACGCAGTGTTTGACAAGCTGGAAACCGCCGGAGATTATGAAACCTTCTTAGGAGCAGTGAAGCAGAATATTCAGGATCAGGTAGACGGGCTGTGCGGAAGGATTAAGAATCTCTATGTATTCCCGGCGCCCTTTGTGTCTTTGATGACCAAGCCTTCCAGCAGCCGGATCCCGGACATTTCTCTGGGAGGCAAATACAACAATTTTGGTTTCCACGGAACGGGAATTGCCACTGCGGCGGATTCTCTGGCAGCCATTAAGAAATATATCTACGAAGAGAAGAGCGTGACTCCGGAGGAAATGATCGATGCGCTGAAGCACAATTTTGAGGGACATGAGCTTTTGGAAAATAAGCTGCGCTACGATACCCCCAAGATGGGAAATAACAATGACTATGTGGACAGTATTGCAGCAGGACTGCTCAATGATTTTGCAGATTCCTTAAAGGGTAAGACCAATGAGCGGGGCGGCATTTACCGGGCAGGAACAGGCTCTGCCATGTATTATATCTGGCATTCCAAGGATATGCCTGCCACTCCGGACGGAAGAATGGCAGGGGAGGGAATCGCGGCCAACTATTCTCCCAGCCTGTTTTCCAGATGCAAGGGTCCGGTTTCCATTATTCAGTCCTTTGCAAAACCGGATTTGAAACGGGTGGTAAATGGAGGGCCGCTGACATTGGAGCTCCATGATACGGTGTTCCGTACAGAAGAGAGCATCCGGAAGGTGGCGCTTTTGGTAAAATCCTTTATGGATCTGGGCGGTCATCAGCTTCAGCTGAATGCAGTGAACCGGGATACCATGCTGGATGCCCAGAAACATCCGGAGAAATACAGAAATCTGATCGTACGGGTCTGGGGCTGGAGCGGTTATTTTGTGGAGCTTGACAAGGAATACCAGGATCATATTATCCAGAGAATGGAATTGGTGGTTTAGGGGAGAAATAGCCAGTTAATACACTGGAAAGAGGCTGCTGAAAAATACGGCTTCTGGCGGACTTTTGATACGTTTTCTTTGAAAAAGATTTTGATTTTCGGAGAAAATTATTGGGAAAGATACCGCAGACTGTATTTTACAGCAGTTCTTTTTGTTTCATGAAAAAACTTTTTTGTAATGTTCTTCAGGAGTTCCATCATCTTTTTATATTCAGTTATTATTAGTATTAATCGGGAAAGCCTGGAAAAAGGTTGACAAATATTGCATTTCAAATTAACGTATTAATTAGGAAGAGAAGGAGGTGGCAGGATGAGACGCCAACCACAGAAAAAAGCCGTGACGCTGAAAGATTTGGCAGCTAAAACAGGCTATAGTATCAATACGGTTTCCAGAGCCCTTCGGGGAAAGGATGACATTTCACTGGAGACGGTGGAAAAAATTAAGAAGGCGGCCAATGAGATGGGTTATATCAATAATACCATTGCCTCTTCTCTGCGCTTAGGATATACCAATACTATCGCGGTAATTTTGGGGGATATTTCCAATCCTCATTTTGCTATTATGACAAAAGAAATCGAAAATCACGCCAGAAAAGACGGCTACAGCGCTATTTTGCTCAATACCAACGAGAACAGTGAGGATGAGTTAAAGGCGATTAAGACAGCCATCAATAAGAGTGTGGATGGAATTATCATCTGCCCCTGTCAGGAGAAGCCGGATAATATCAAATTTCTGATGGCTTCCGGGGTGCCGTTTATCCAGATCGGACGGCGCAGTGAGGGAATGGATGCCAGCTATGTGGTGTGTGATGACGTGTACGGAGGTTATCTGGCAGCTTCCTATTTGCTGGATCGGGGACATGAGCGTATCCTGTTTTTGAAGGGGCCTTCTTATATTTCCAGTTCACGTGAGCGGTATGAGGGGTATGTACAGGCTCATAAGGAGCGGGGGATTCCGGTGGACGAAAAGCTGGTTCGGGAAATTTCTGTAGCTTCCAGCAATGTTTTCCAGGTGATGGAAGAGGTGATGGAAGAGAAAACAGAATTTACGGCGATTTTTGCATTTAGTGACAGCGTGGCCTGGGAGGCCTGGACCTGGCTGGAACGTCATGGCTATAAGGTTCCAGGAGACTATTCCCTGATTGGTTTTGACCACATTCAGTCCAGAATGGCCATTCCTTTCCAGCTTACCACGATCAGCTCTTATAAGGCGCAGATGTCCATTACCGCCCTGGACTGTCTGATGAACAAGATCCGTCCCGGCAGTGCCGCAGATCATGGCTGTGAAGAAAACTGCCATCATGTGATTAAGACTGCTCTGGTGGAAGGGGCGACGGTGCTGGAGCGAAAAAAGCAGAGAACCGAAAATCCTTGACTGTAAACCAGGTTTATACTGTATGATTAAGGCAGTAAAGAAAGAAAAGGGCTTCACGAAAGGGGAAAGTTCTGCCCGGAAGGAGCGTGAGGCCGTGGGAGGCAAAGTACGACAGTCAAAGAGGCGGAGGAATTTTTACGATCCTTTTTGTGTACGGGATCGTGAGACGGATAGAAATTCTTTTGATCACGGATACCGTTGTGCTGCTTGGACTGCTGTGTGTGGGCTTGGTGAAGATTTCTGTCAATGCGGCTTTTTGCCGCATTGACAGAAATCTTTGGAGAGCGCATCTGGTTTATGGGGCTGTGGGGACAAAACCTACAGCTGAAATTCGTATACATACCCTTCTTCCCCATAATGTTCGTTTCCGGTCCAGAGGATGGTCCGGTCTGTGAGGTCATAGACTACGCTGTGTACGGTGCAGCCGTTGCTATCGTCGTTGTTCCAGTTCCGGCGCCCTACCTGGGCCAGCAGTCCCATAGCGTCCTCCTTGTCTGTGAAGATCCCTTCTTTTTTCTGAAGCTGGCTGTGGAGCAGTTCATAGCGGTCAAGCCCGGCCTTCTCCTCATCGGATTTATAGTAGCCGGGATTTACAATGAAATTGGTAACGCACTGATACTCTTTGGAAGCCATGGCAGGATCGCTGTCGTTGTAGGTGACTACCAGTTTTCGTTTGCCTCCGTCATTGTCTTTTTTGTCAGTCTCATTGACCCACTCCAGGATGGCGCTCTTCCCAGTGGAATCTGCGATCATATAGTGGTAGGAGGTTCCGGCGGAATCATGGAGGTCATACTGGGAGATCATTTCCACGGCTTCCTCTACGCTGTCTGCATAATCCAGAACCATGCGAAGCATAGTGGTGGAGGTAAGATCCGGTTTGTCGGTGTTCTGATCTGTGGGAACAGTTTCCTCTCCCCCCTGATAAGTCATGTAAATACCGCAGCTTACGCCTGCGTCGTTCATGCCGTCTAAGGGAGCATAGGTGGCTGCCAGGGCTTTTATCCGATCCATCAGGCTGCTGACACCCTTTTCTTTGTCAATGCCGATAAACTGAAGATCCGCCGTGGAGACGGAGGCGTGGCGCCCCTTTCCGGGCTTGGTGAACACGATGCAGGTGTTAGTCTGCTTAAAATCATAATTTCTGGCAAACAGCCGATGGCCTTCCGAGGTAGCCCCGGTAAAGGAAGAGCAGGCAATGTCGCTCTCGCTGATGGATACGTCGATGAGCCCTTTGGTAATGTGTTTGGTGACAAAATCAATGAGTTCTGCATCATTGGAGGCTCCACCCTGAGCCAGGAAATCATCAAAATAGTAGTCCCCGGACACCTTCATCTGGTAGACGGCGCCGTCCTGATGCGCATCGTTGGAGGCGCTTAGCTGCTTGATGGAAGCAGCGGATAAAATTTCATTGTGCCACAGGCCGAAGATGCCGCCAGCCCCCAGTGCAACCACTGCCAGCAGAGTCAAAAGGCAGATGGGGAGTATCTTTTTTTTCTTTTTTGAAGCGACGGAACTGTTTTTTGTTTTATTTGCTCCATTCTCATTCGGTTTTTCATTCACATCTTGCTTCATTTGGTAAATCCTCCTGTAAAAATAGTAGTAAGTAAATGTATAGAAGCTGCTTCCAACAGATCATGGCCCGGTTTCCGCGGATCGGATTGAAAAAGGGTCATAGAAAGTGCTGGCATTCATCTTTTGAGTGGTTCACAAAATAAATAGTTAAAAAAATAAATAGTTAAAAAAATGAACAGTTAAAAAGATGAACGAAAATCAGGATACAGGATATTTTGGATTCTGTCAATCTGTTTTTAAGTTTTCTTCCCATTCCCTTTTTGCAATCTCCGGTATGTTCTATTTTCTAGCTCTGAAACTTTCGTATTTTCCACTTTTGATACTTCCTGTACTTTACACGGCTTTACATTTCTGCAAAAATATGACCTGTTTTTTTCTTAGATTTTACAAAACAGTGGTTTTGGACTTTACCCGGAGGTTTTATTGTTGTAACTGTGGTTCGGAACCGGAGTAAGATCCGGCGGGCCAGATGGATTACAAAGCAGGGTGCTGCGAAATACAGTTCAAAACAGTATTTTGTAAAACGCCCAGGTGAGAGCAGCCGTATGGAAGACGGCGGAAAGAAGAGGAGAATAAGATGATGAAAAAATTTGTGAATGTAATGATGGCTATGGCTTTTACAGCAGCTTGTACCGGTATGACTGCAATGGCAGCAGACTTTGACGCGTCCACAGAGATTTCTGTAATGTCCAGAGAGGACGGATCCGGAACCAGAGGCGCTTTTGTAGAATTGTTTGGAATCGAGCAGAAGGATGCAGAGGGAAATAAAGTGGATATGACCACGGAGGAAGCTGCAGTGACCAACAGCACTTCTGTTATGATGACTTCCGTAGCAAACGATGAATATGCCATTGGATATATTTCCCTGGGTTCTCTGGATGAAACCATCAAGGCAGTAGAAATCGACGGTGCAGCCCCCTCTGTGGAGACTGTAAAGGACGGAAGCTATGGCATTGTAAGACCTTTTAACATTGTAACCGGGGCTGAGGTGAGTGCAGCGGATCAGGATTTTATCAATTTCATCCTCAGCGCTGACGGTCAGGCTGTGGTAAATGAGAGCGGCTACATTGCACTGGATGGAGGAGAGGCATTCACTTCCGACGGTTCTGAGGGCAAGATTGTGGTAGGCGGTTCCTCTTCCGTATATCCGGTTATGGAAAAACTGGCAGAGGCTTATGCCAAGTTAAACCCCAATGCGGAGGTGGAAGTCCAGAGTACGGACAGCACCACAGGCGTTACCTCTGCCCTGGACGGCACCTACACCATTGGCATGGCATCCAGAGAGCTGAAGGATACAGAGACAGAAGCAGGGGCAGTGGCTACAAAGATTGCAGATGACGGTATCGCCGTGATCGTGAACAATGACAACCCCACAGAGGCTCTTACCTCTGAGCAGGTACTGGCAGTTTACACTGGGGAAGTAACCACCTGGGAAGAACTGGCTGAGTAATCCGCAGGAAAGAAACTTGGGATTTCTGGAAGAAACGACAGGAGATCCCGGAACTGGAAAGTCTGGACGGACGCAGCCGAAGCGGAATGACAAGGGCTGCAATTCCAGAACATCAGATGGAGCGCTGCAAAACAAGAAGGCAGGAAACCGACAGGCTTCTTCCTTTTGCAGCGCTTTCTCTTGGGAGGAAATGGAAGTAAATGGCAGTTATAGATTTCTGGAAAAAATATCGGGAAAACATTATGAAATATGTTTTTTTGGCAGCAGCCTGCGTATCCATTCTGGCAGTGGCGCTGATTTGTATTTTCCTGTTTGGAAATGGAGTTCCGGCAATTATGGAAATCGGCCCGGTGAAATTTCTTTTTGGATTAAAATGGAAGCCGGGAAACAACATCTATGGGATCTTTCCCATGATCGTGGGAAGTATTTACGTCACTGCCGGGGCAATTCTGGTGGGAGTGCCCATTGGCTTCCTCACTGCAGTTTTTCTGGCAAAGTTTTGTCCGGAAAAGCTCTATAAGATCTTTAAGCCTATGGTGGATCTGCTGGCAGGCATTCCCTCTGTTGTGTACGGCTTTTTTGGGATTGTGATCATTGTCCCCTTTGTCCGGGACTGCATCGGAGGCAAGGGAAACAGCATTCTGACTGCATCGCTCCTTCTGGGTATGATGATTCTGCCTACCATTATCAGTGTGTCCGAAGCAGCCATTCGGGCAGTGCCGGAGAGCTACTATGAGGGTTCCCTGGCCTTGGGAGCCACTCATGAGCGCAGTGTTTTTTCTGCCATGCTTCCGGCTGCAAAATCCGGCATTATGGCCGGGGTGATTCTGGGCGTGGGCCGGGCCATTGGGGAGACTATGGCAGTTATTATGGTGGCGGGCAACCAGCCCAGGCTTCCGGACAGCATTTTAAAGGGAGTCCGCACTTTGACTGCCAACATTGTGATGGAGATGGGATATGCCACAGACCTTCACCGGGAAGCGCTGATTGCCACCGGCGTGGTGCTGTTTGTATTTATTCTTTTGATTAATCTGCTGTTTTCCATTGTGAAAATGCGCGGGGAAAGGGCGTAGACTATGAACGGAAATGCAACCACTGCAATCAATGTGAATCTTACGCCGGACATTCGTCCGGAGAGGGATCCGGCAGAAAACATTGTGGGAATCAATCGGGTAAGTTTTCGGGAACGGCTGAAATCCTACAAGCGTACTCCGGGTTCTCTGGTGCTTTTAATACTGGTATCTTTATCGGCTCTGATTACGGCAGCGGTACTGGTATTCCTGGTGGGCTACATCTTGATAAAAGGGATTCCTTATCTGACGCCGGATCTGTTTGCCTGGGAGTATACCTCTGATAATTGTTCGGTAGTCCCGTCTATCATCAATACCGTATTGATGGCCTTCCTGGCTCTGATCATTGCGGTACCCTTTGGCATTTTTGCAGCTGTGTATCTGGTGGAGTATGCCAACAAGGGAAATAAGCTGGTAAAGGTGATTCGGATCACCGCAGAAACCCTTACCGGGATTCCATCCATTGTGTACGGTCTGTTTGGTATGTTATTTTTCGTATCTGCTCTTCACTGGGGCTTCTCCCTGCTGGCAGGATCCTTTACCCTGTCCATTATGATCCTGCCCACTATTTTGAGGACTACGGAGGAGGCGCTGATGTCTGTGCCGGATTCTTTTCGGGAGGGCAGTTTCGGATTGGGAGCCGGAAAGCTGCGGACGGTGTTTCGTATTGTGCTTCCCTCCGCAGTTCCCGGGATCCTCTCCGGTGTGATCCTGGCCATCGGCAGGATCGTGGGGGAGACGGCCGCTCTGATTTATACGGCAGGATCTGTGGCAAAGGTACCGGAAAATGTGTTTTCCTCCACCAGAACTCTGGCCGTACATATGTATAATTTGTCCAATGAAGGGCTGCATGTGAATCAGGCTTACGCCACAGCCGTGGTGCTGCTGGCCGTGGTGATTCTCATTAACTGGCTTTCCGCCAAACTGGCCAAAAAGGTGGCAAAGGTATAAGGGCAGCTAAAGACAGAAGCGTCCAATACCAGAAAAATGGGGCTGCGGTATGGAAAAGGCAGCCAAAGACAGAAGTGCAAAAAGCTAGAGGAAAAGGATTGAATATGAGCAAAATATCTATCAAAAATTTAGATTTGTATTACGGAAGCTTCCATGCCTTAAAAAGTGTGAATATGGAGATTCCGGAGAAAAAAATAACTGCCTTTATCGGCCCTTCCGGCTGTGGAAAATCCACCCTGTTAAAATCGCTGAACCGGATGAACGATCTGGTGGAGGGCTGCAAGATCACCGGCCAGGTGCTTTTAGACGGTCGGGATATTTATCGGGATATGGATGTGAATCTGCTGCGGAAGCGGGTGGGCATGGTATTTCAGAAGCCCAATCCCTTTCCAATGAGTGTGTATGACAATGTTGCCTATGGGCCAAGAACCCATGGGGTTCGTTCTAAAGCGAAGCTGGATGAGATCGTGGAGAAATCTCTGAGGGATGCGGCAATCTGGGAAGAATTAAAGGACAGGCTGAAAAAGAGCGCCCTGGGACTTTCCGGCGGACAGCAGCAGAGACTTTGCATCGCAAGGGCTCTGGCCGTACAACCGGAGGTGCTTTTAATGGACGAGCCTACCTCCGCCCTGGATCCCATCTCCACTTCCAAGATCGAAGACCTGGCACTGGAGCTGAAAAAGCAGTATACCATAGTGATGGTGACTCACAATATGCAGCAGGCAGTGCGAATCTCCGATGAGACGGTATTTTTCCTGCTGGGAGAAGTGGTGGAATCCGGAAATACGGAGGAACTGTTCTCCATGCCAAAGGACAAGCGGACAGAAGATTATATTACAGGGAGGTTTGGCTGATATGCGCAACCGGTTTGACCAGCAGCTGGAGGAGCTGAATAAAGAAATCATTAATATGGGATCCATGATCGAACAGTCTATAGAGACCGCTGTGGAAGCTTTGATCCATCAGGATGTAAAAAAGGCCAGGAAGGCGATGGACAGCGATGACGCTATTGACCGTCAGGAAAAGCAGATAGAGAATCTCTGTCTGAGAATGCTGCTGCAGCAGCAGCCGGTGGCAAAGGATCTGCGGGTGATCTCCGCAGCGCTGAAAATGATTACGGATATGGAGAGAATCGGGGATCACGCGGTGGATATCTCAGAGCTGGCCATTATTATGGCAGGACAGCCTTATATGAAAAAGCTGGAGCACATTGACCAGATGGCAAAGGAGACCATGATCATGCTCATCAGCAGCCTGGAAGCCTATGTGAACAAGAATCAGGAGCAGGCTAGG
>ENA-ORTM01001075-ORTM01001075.1-human-gut-metagenome-genome-assembly--contig:-NODE-1075-length-30278-cov-3.159713_pt1 | contig 30278 bp, 24 predicted proteins | sample MGYA00241909_ERZ509182 | MGnify/ENA primary metagenome ERZ509182 (study PRJEB26280, sample SAMEA2338855) | human gut metagenome | biome: human gut; feature: human-associated habitat; material: faeces...
AACACGCTCTTTTCTGTCCCGGCTGCTGCTTCTCTCTCTTTTTTCTGCCTTTATACCGGCAGAAAATCGGCGGCTGTTTCCAGCCGCCATATAAATAACTGCACAGTTCATGTTCAATCCTTTTTCTCCCGATCCTTTTCAATCAGAATCCGCATCGCTTCCACGGTTACCTGAATTGCAGGCTCCACATCCTTACTCATAGGATCATCCAGTCCCAAAGCTCTTCTGGTCTGGTTGGCAAATACCAGCATAATGCTGCCTGTACGGACTTTCCGCACACTTCCCACAATAAATAAGGCCGCCGATTCCATCTCGCTGGCCAAGGCTCCGCATTTTACCCAGGCATCCCACTTATCCTTCAGCTCATATCCTACCGGCATGGTCTCAGGATCGTGCTGACCATAAAAACTATCCTTGCACTGAAGGACTCCTACATGAGCCTTCACCGGAAACTTACCTGCAGCCTCCACCAGCGCCTGCACAACCTGAAAATCTGCCACAGCCGGATACTCAATAGGCGCATATTCTCTGGTGGTTCCTTCCATGCGGATCGCTCCTGTGCCGATCACCAGATCACCGCCCATCACCTCCACGGCCATACCTCCGGAAGTACCTGTGCGGATAAAGGTATGACAGCCGCAGTGTACCAGCTCCTCCACTGCAATGGAGGTGGAAGGTCCTCCGATTCCGGTACTGCACACGCTGACCTTTACACCATTTAGATATCCGGTGTAGATGGTGTACTCCCGATTGGAACCCACAAACTGTGGTTCATCAAAATACTTGGCAATCTTCTCGCATCGTCCAGGATCCCCGCAGAGGATCACATACTTTCCCACATCTTTCTCTGTAATTTTCAAATGAAATTCTTCGTCTCTGGAATAAACAGTACTCATATCATTTCCTCCTGATTTATTATTTTACAGACTGAAACTGCCACAGCCCGTTCAAAATCCCCTCAGCGCTTTAAATTTTCAAAACACACAGGCAAAAGCTCCCGCAGTTCCATCCTTTTTACCGCTTCGCTTGATTTTACCAGATACACCGGAAATTCCGGCGGACAAAACTCTGCCATCACCTGCAGGCAGATCCCGCAGGGAGGGCAAAAATCATCCGGCTCCTTCCCTGCCGTTCCTCCGGCAACGGCAATCGCCTGAAATTCCCTGCTGCCTTCGCTGACCGCCTTAAAGATGGCTGTGCGCTCTGCACAGTTGGTGGCGCCAAAGGATGCGTTTTCCACATTGCAGCCGGAAAAAATCCGGCCATCTTTGGCTAAAAGTCCGGCTCCCACTGCGAATCCGGAATAAGGAACGTAGGAGAGCTCCCTTGCTTTTAAAGCGGTTTCTACAATCTTTTGCTCCAACTCCTTTAAACTGCATGACATCATCCCATCTCCTCCATTCTTGCCAGTTTTTCATTCAGCTTGGAATAAATATGCTCCCGGAACCAGGGCTCCGAGGACATCGCCACTGCCCGCTCCCGTTCAAACCAGGCCACGCCGCTGTTCTCATCCGGTTTTATCTCCAGCTTCTCCTTCTCTGATGCCTCCAAAAGATAGGTTACATTCAAATGGAGATGAGAGGACACATATTCTCCCCTCTTTACATGACCATCCACAGTCAGCACCTCCAGGGAATAGATTTCCTCACTGACAGCCTGCACCTGCATAATGCCGCTTTCCTCCCGCACCTCCCGAAGGGCCACGGCAAGAAGATCCTGTTCCCCGTCCGCATGGCCTCCCAGCCAGGACCAGGAATCGTAAATATTGTGATATGCCATCAGAATCTTTGTGCGCTCCAGATTCGTCACCCAGGCGGAAGCCGTCATATGGGCCAGACGGTTTTCCCTGAGGAAAATATCCTTCTGCTCCCTTAGGCACTGCAGGATCAAAGCCCGATCCCGCTCCTCCTGCTCATTCCACGGCTTATACTCTTCTATCTGACGTATCAGCTTCATAGTCCCTCCATCATTGCTTCTATGGTTTTCCCTTTTCTTGTGTACACCATAAGCATTTTTCTCCTTTTTATAATACCATGATTTGTGAAAAATGAACAGAATAATTTCCGAAAGTTATCCTTAGAGAACAATTGTTATACTTTAAATCCCAATTTACTATTTTCATTAAAACCGGACGCAGGCAGTTTATTCTATCGCCGCACAGCAATAAAGCCGAAGTCCTTGGCTCTTTCCAAGTCCTTCGGCTTCTTTCCTGGCCTTATCCTGCATCCGCCTGCACAAAAGGCGCTGCGCTCTGCACACAGGTCTGTCTATGTCAAATTCCAGCGGTACCTTTGGCTTCTTCTCCTTGATTCTGAAGCTGTCCATACTCTTCCAGGCGCTCTCTGGCAGCCTTTGTCTTGGGATGCTTTTCTCCATACACCTCCAGAAAGATCGGATACGCCTCTTCCAAACAGGCCAGCTCCCGCTCCCCCTCCTGTTTCTGCCGCCATGCTCTGGCCATATTCCAGGCAGGCTCTGCCCTGGCAATCTCTGACATATCTGCTGCCAGCTCATAAGCTCTTTTTAGATGCTCCAGCGCCAGATCCGGCTTCTGACACCCCAGATAAGCCACTCCTGCATTATTGTTCACCACAGAAAGCAGAGAAAAATTATCCTTCTCTCTTTCCTGGAAAAACTCCAGCACCTTCAAATGATTCTCCAGCGCTTCCTGCATACGGCCCAAACGGCTGTATACAATTCCCAGATACTCGCAGATGATAATATAGCTGCGCCCCTTCGTTCCGTAATATTCTGCGCTTACCGCCTTGGTCTACTCCAGGGTGCGGCAAGCCTCCGAAAGTTCTCCTCTTGCAATCTGGATGTCCGCCTCATATCTGCCGATCAAAATCGGCGTCTCTTCCACCTTATGAAGCCTGCAAAGCTCCTTCATCCGCTCCAGAGCTTCCGTTGCCTCTGGAAGCTGATTCAGAGTGGTGTGCATATCCACCTTCAGGGTCAAGAGCCTCACCAAAAGGCTGTGATCCGGACAGCCGTTCTCCTGCGCCAGATCAATTCCCTGATCCATCAAATCAATGCACTCCTCCGCCCGCATCTGCGCCTGCAAAGCTTCCCCCAAAGAATAGATTGCCTGAAGCCGGTGATAAAAAGAGACATTTTTCTGCTTTAACACCCACTGGATCGCAGCCTCTCCAAACTTCATATCTCCATTGTATACCAATCTCTGACCTACCATCAGACTGTAGGCATACAAAAGCTCGTCCGGAACCGTCTGATTTTTCCACTGAGCCTCCAACCGTTTCTGACACTGGATCCGAAGCCTGGGATCCCAGTAGGGACTTGGCTCCTTCTCTGTCTCCAGCAGTTCCAGATACATGGACGTCTCGTCTGAAAATTCTTCCGTTTTCCCGCTCCGCCTCTTTTCCAGTGTACTCAGCGCCTCTTTTAAAAACACCGGAGAAATATTCCGGTTAAAAAACAGGCCCACCACGATTTTTCCCATTTGACAGATGAATTTCTCAGAAACCCTTCCCCGCACTCTCATAGCGACATGAAAATAGAGATATACCAGCTCCACCTCTCTGTTGTCCGCAGCATCAGTATCTGCGGCATTTAACGCCAGACGATTTTCCAACCGTTCCAACAGGGCCGCAGCTTCCCGCTCCGTCACGGGCTTTGCCTGTATGCTCTCCGCAATCACCGGATGCATGGCAAACCCTTGTTCCCCGCCGTCCAGCCATCCAAGCTGTGCCAGGCTCTTTAACAGTTCTTCCAGATCAGCGCTTCGGGAAACTACTCCCTCCAAAAATTCTTGCCAAAAAGCCTTGTCATAGCTTCGATAGGGAAGAACAGAAAAAATCCTCAGAAGCTTCTTCTGCTCTCTGGACAGTCCCCCCAGTTGATACATACTCCGATACAGATGCTGGAGCTGCATCTCCCGCTCTCCCTCTCTCCATTTTACTTCCAATCCCTTTTCCATCAGATGCTCTGCCAGCTGCTTTACGCTCCAGCCTCTGGCATCGGCGGCTTTTCCCAGAAAACGGATGGTCATCGTATGGAAATGAGCCATTTTCTCCAAAAGCTGTTCTGCTATTTCCAGTTCTTTCCCGGTAATCCTGCGGCTGTAATTATCTCTGAAAACCAGGAGGGCAGCCTCCTTCTGCAGCGGCTCTACCGGATAGCTTTCAAGCCCCTCCATCTGCCGGATTCTGGAAGTAGCGATCACCGTGCAGGGCAGCTGTCTTAAATCTGCAAGCTCCTGCTCCTCTAATGCCGTATCAATATTATCAATAAACAAAAGCACAGACCGATCTTTCAACTTTTCCAACTGGTTTTTACACTCCAGATAACAGTTCTCCCTGTCGTTTCCATGAAGATTTAGAAAACTTTTGATAAAACTGTTCTTTAGACTTCCCTCGTACTGGATCAGCCCTACATATTCTCCCTGCTTTTCCTGAACGCACCAATGAAGAAGCTGACGGACAAGCTCTGTTTTTCCAACGCCGCCTATTCCGCATACCAGATACTTTCCTCCGGCTCTCACCCGCTCCTTTAGATCAAACAGCTCCTTCTCCCGGCCGAAAAACTGATCAGGCAAAACTCCCGGCCTGCAAAGTTCCCCATTCTGCCTGGTGAGAAATTCTATCTCCGCTTTATTTTCCAGTCCCTCCTGTAAGAAAAGCTCCGGCTGCAGCTCCCTCCGTTTTCTCATCCCCCGGATCCAATTACTGTTCATCTCAGGTCCCGCCATGGCGTGAAGAGAGAGAAAGGTAAGAAAATATCCGGCCAGAAAGTCTCTGCCGTTCCGCTCTGTCTGCCCTGCCTCCCCCATCTTTTCTATCTTTTCAAAATATTCCCCTGTTTCTTCGGAAAAGCACGGATCCTCCTGTTCCAGCTTTTTCAAGAATGCCTCTGCTTTTTTCCAGAAAATGTCTGCCTTATACTGCTTTTTTCTGAGAAAATCTGCAAAAATCCTGCTTTGTTCCCGAATCTGCTCCGGATCCACCTGTTCCAAAATCTCTTCTATGTATTCTTTATAAAAGGGAAAACTATCTTTCCGATTACACAGCTCTGAATGGTAGCGATTCTTGCTTCCTTCTGTCCGCCATACCATTTTCCCATGCTCTGTATTTCTCCAGGCATACAAAAGCTGCTGCTTCCAGAATTTGATCAGCGTCAGCCCTCTCTTATCCTTCTCTCCAATTATCCCGTTGGAATAGATGGGATAGTCGTTCACAGTCAGCAGACGATAAATATTTTTCAGCGATAAATAATTTTTTTCTGTATTTTCCCAAATTTTTCCCATCCTTCTCCCTCAGTTCTGAAGTTTTTTCCTAATTTGGATTTTATCACAGAAAAAACAGACTTTCAATTTTAAGGCGATTTTTTACCGTTTTCGTGCATGATTCTCCGGTTTTTGTGCATAATCTTCTAAAAATCGCCATCCTTAGAAAAATCTCCGTCTAGCAAGAACACGGATTGCAAAAGAACTGCACGCCCCCTATTTATCCTTCCATTATTTTTTTAAAAAAGGCACATTCCTCATCATTGCAAAGCTGCCCCATAGGCTCCTGAATCGTGACATGGAATACATGGTAAAGAGGATTTTCTTTGTCTCCGTAAATTTTATAAATATAAGGAATTTGATGCTTTTTCAATTTCTCCTCCATGCAGGGAGCCTGCGCTTTACAAAAATCTCCTTCACAGGTCATTAAAAATACCGGTGGAAATGCGTCTGTCACAAACTTCGGTACATTCAGCAATTCTTTCAACTTTCCTGCTTCCATCGCATCCTCCGGCAGCATATCTTTTTGCAGATCCGAATCCTGAGATGCTCCCAGTACTTCTTTACCAACCAGCACAAAAGCTGCACAGTTAAACGCCACTGCACTTGGCACAAAGCCATTTGGAACCTGAAAATCATAATTAGACCCATAATCCGGATTTGTACAAATGGCAGTGTAGAGTCCTGCCAGATGACCGCCTGCTGAATCCCCTACCATAAACACGTGCTCCATGTCCAAAAGGTATTCCTCCTGATGTTCATACATCCAGGCAATCACTGCATTCGTATCCTCCAGGGCTGCCGGAAACTTGGCTTCCGGAGCCAGCCGGTATGTAAAATTCACCACTGCAAAGCCCCTCTGAGCCAGAGTCATTCCGTAAAACTGATACAAATCTTTATCACCATAAACCCATCCGCCTCCATGTACGCTGACAATCACCGGAAGTTTTTTTCCATGACCGCTCTTAGGCCGATATATGTCCAAAAGATTCCAATGCGGATCTGGTCCGTACTGCAGATTATCTCTTCGCTCAATATCTTCCGGTGTAGTAAGACCTGCATCCCGCTTTGCATCATTTTCTTTCCACTCTCTTCTCATAGTTTCGCTTGTTATCGACATTGCTTCCTCCTTACCAGGACTGCCGTCATATATTGCAGCAATCCCTATCATCTTTTATATTCTTTACAATTTACGATCACAACTCCATATATTTTCGGTACTCGCCAATGGTCATCCCTGTTATCCGTTTAAATACCTTGCAGAAATAGGTAATGTTCAGATAACCACACTGACTGGAAATATCGCTGACTGTAAGATTTTTATTCAAAGCCAGTTTCTTTGCCTCCTCAATTCGGATTCTGGATAAATATTCCACAAAATTATCTCCTGTACACTCTTTAAAAATATGACTCAGATAATAAGGGCTGATACCCACACGCTCTGCACAGTCTGTTAAAGAAATATCCTTTTTAAAATTTTCAAAAATATACTCCCTGGCTTTCATCACATAAAACTGAATTTTATCTGAACCTTCCTGGCTTTGTTTCTCCTTCTGCCCTTCTCCTTTTGAAAAGCTTTTGATACTTTCACTATAAGAGGCATTCATGCTGGAAAATTCAGGATACACCTTTCCAAGGCCAATGGAATATTCCACTCCAAATTTTTCAAAAAGTCCTCTTGCAGCAGCTTCCGCCTGATTTTTGCACCACTTCTCAGGCTCCTTTTCCATTTCCGGTATGAATAAAAGAAGTACGATTCCGTGTGCTGTTACGGTGTCTAAAAAATCACATCTGTCATTTAAAATGGTAGACAGACTGCTGTCCAAAGATCTGCTGTCCAACTCAGCAGATCCTTTCGGAAGTAAGGTTGCTATACAGCCACTGTAAAAAACAAGATTATTTACTGTACAGTACAGCCGAAAGCCTTCCTCATCACATTCCCCAGAAAAAACAGACAGCAGCACCTCCCGACCAAACACGGAATTTACTGCATTTAAAGCAGATTTCAAATGGCTCTGCATCTGATCTTCCTGACGTTCCTGATCCAGTAGTTTACACACCTTAGAAATAACCGCAGTATTTTCTTCTCGTTTTCCCGGCTTTAGCAGGTAGCCATCCACCCGCAGATCCAAAGCTTTTTTTACATATTCAAAGTCACTGTAAGCGGTATGGATAATAAAATGAGTGATGCAGCCCTGCTCTTGAAGCTCTTCAATCGCCTCTATACCTGTGAGTCCTGGCATCCGGATATCCACTATGGCCAGATCCGGTTCCAACTGTTCCACCATACGTTTTAATTCCAGTCCGTTTTCTGCCATTCCCACCAACTCAATTTCTGGAAACTCTTTTTTGATAAACAATTCCTGACTTTTCAACACCACCGGTTCGTCATCGGCAATCACCATCGTATATTTCATTTTCTCATCCTTTTCTGGGCAAAGCAATTACAATTTTTAGCCCTGGCTCCCTATTGTATAGATGAAAGTGCAGATTCCCCTGGTAATACAGCTTAAGCCGCTGATAAATATTTCTCAGCCCTATGCTGCTGCTTGAAGAAGCATTGTTTTCAAAGTCTTCATATACCGTCCTGATCTGCTCTTCATTCATTCCCACACCATTATCTGACACTTCCAGAAAGATCCATTCTTCCGTGCAGCTTACCATAATCCGAACTTTTCCACCTTCCAGCATCATGGCAATTCCATGCTGTATCGCATTCTCCACTAACGGCTGCAAAATCATGCAGGGCATTAAATAATCCAGGCACTCCTCTTCCACCTCAAATTCATAGGTGTATCTGCCTCCATAGCGGTAGGTTTGTATCGCCACATACTCCTTCAGATTTTCCAACTCTTTTTTAAGCGGCACAGTTTTGCTGATATTATCCAGATTATAACGGAGAAAAGAAGCCGTAATCTCCATCAATTCTGCACACTGATCTGCATTCTCAATTCTTGCCAGTGAAGAAATCATATTCAGCGTATTAAACAGAAAGTGGGGATTGATTCTGGACTGTAAAAAATCTAAATGACTTTTCTGAAGCGCGTTCAGCATCCTCAGATTTTCTTTTTCCATTTCTGCCAGCTGTTCCTTCATATGTGCATTCTCTTCGATTTCCTGCATCTGCCTGCGAATAATCTCTGCCATCCCGTTAAAAGCACCTGCAAACTTCTCAAATTCATCGTGGCTGCTGATTACAATAGGTTCTGCTGTAAAAACATCCTGTTGGATTAAGGCAACGCCCCGCATCATGGAATCAATAGAGCTGTTGATTTCCCGTATCACTTTATCAAGATAAAAGAAACATCCTCCGATAGCCATTAAGAGCAGAAAAATCTGCAGACTCATAATTCCTTTTTGCAGTCTGTTGAGCTGTTCTTCCAGTTGATTTAAATTTCTCAGTTTGACCGAATAGGCTTCTTGAAATCTCATTGTAGCATAAGAATAAATTTCCTGAAGCTGATGATAGCTCTGCTCCAGCTCACTGTAATTTCCCTGTCTGTCATTCCCAAGATATTCCTTCAGTTGTTCGATCAGCCTGTCGCTTTTTTCCACATAAGTGGACACTGTCGCTCCGGCATCTGCCATCTCCCGAATATACTGCTCCTCCAGCTGTCCTTCCGTTTCTCCCATCTGCATTTTAACTTTTTCTTTGCAGTTCTCATACTCTGTGATTCCTGCCTCTGACAGATACAGATACGCTAAATTTACCCCCTCATTCAAATCACTTAAGGAGGTCTCCAGATTATTTGCAGATACCAGATCTCCGATTGCTACACTGTATCTTTGGGCCACATAATAATTCCCGGCGGCGGAAATTGCCAGAAGCAGCAGAGCGAAAAAAACCACAATGCTATAACCAACCACATATTTTTTTCCCACTGTATTTAACAGCCGCTTTTTTTTCATCCTATAACCTCATTGTAATTATCCGCTGTCAGCCAGTGAATATCCGTATAGATTGTCTTGGTACTGTAGGAACCATTTTGAATATAACCGGCAATCTCTTCCACAATCTTTCTTCCCATTTGATTTGTATCCTGTTTTATAATCCCATCCAAAACACCTCTCTTCACTCCTTCATACGCATCAAAGCCAATGATATATTGATATTCACTGCCATGCTCCGCATGTACGGATTCTAAGGTTACTCCGCCGGTTCCCTCCAGGCAGACCAGTATATCTGCCTCCTGACTTAATTCACTGTACAAACGCATAAAAGTAAGCCCGTCATAATGATCATATTTTACATCCAGAAGCTGGATTTCCGACACATCCGCCACGGCATTCTTAAGTCCCTCCAAGCGCTGCTCCAGATTCGGATAACCGGGAGCTCCTGAAACAACTCCAACCACTGTTTCACCCTCAGTCATTGCAATCAGCTGTTCCCCCAAAAGCTTACCTGCTTCATAATTATCTGTTCCAATATAAAGCTCATAAGGAAATGCTTCCATATCTGTATCCACACAAATAATTTGGATACCTTCCTCATGTGCCTCTTTCAGCGCTTCGCGAAACTGAGGATTCTCATTCCCCTGCACCACGATCACATCTACTTTCGCCGCAGTCTGCTGACGCAAAAGATCTGTCATTTGTGCAATATTATAATTTAATTTCGGTATCAGCGTCCGTATATCAATATTATACAACTTTCCAAGCTCTTCTTCTTCTGCTGCGATCCCCTCTGCGATTAAACTCCAGTATCCGTCATCCCGATGGGGCAGAATGACGGATACTCTTGTTACCGGATATTTATTTTTTTCTGCTGCCTTTCCTCGGCTGAAGAAAACCACAGCTGTAACCGCAGAAAACAGTAGGATCAGGAAAAACAATATTGCTGTTCTCTTTTTTCTGTTTGTCATTCCTTCTGCTTCCTTTTTTCTTTATAACTACTGCACAAAATCTGGCACATTCCTTTTGCATACAATTCAGATATCGGTCTTTCTAGTTCTGGGAGGCGTACTTCCTCATATCCAAAGCAACCGCCACAATGATGATCAAACCTTTAGCAATGTTCTGCCAATAAGAACTTAAACCAACAAAGGTAAGTCCATAGCTGATCACACTGAAAATCAACACGCCCAGGAAAGCTCCCGGTACATTTCCAATTCCTCCCGTAAAGGAAGCGCCTCCAATAATACAGCTTGCAATAGCATCCATCTCATATCCCTCTGCATAAGTGGCATTAGCGCTTCCCGTTCTGGCAGCCAGCATCAGTCCTGCCAAAGATGCAAGAGCGCCGGAAAGCATATACACAAACATATCAATCTTAAATACATTGATGCCTGCCACCTTAGCAGCTTCCCGATTTCCGCCTGTCGCATAGATATTTTTGCCCAGAGTTGTCATATTCAAAATAACAAATACAATGATCATTACCACAAACGCAACGATGATCAGATAATTAATTCCCATGAAAGAGCCGGTTCCAAATTTCATGAAATCTTCTCTGTAGCCTGCTAACGGCTGAGAATTGTTAGGCTCCTTTTTCAAAAACAGCAGCGTTCCGCCGTAGATAATCAATTGAAGGCCCAATCCAGCCAAAAATGCAGGAACTTTTAGCTTAGAAATAATGATGCCCGTAATTGCACCCGAGATCATACCTACTAACAGAGATGCCAAAATGGGGACAATCAACGGCAGCTCCGGCAGCGAAGGCCAAAACTTTAAATAGTAAGTAGCCTGCTGTGCCAAGGTGCCGGATATAACCGCTCCCAATCCTGCCAGACGGCCCACCGTCATATCCATTCCGCCTGCCACAATCACCACCAGCATTCCCATGGCCAACAAAATCTTCGGTGCACTCTGGATCAATACGTCACTGAGTACACGCACTGAGAGAAAGGATGGTGAGATTACAGTAATTACCACAATCATAAGCAACAGGCAGATATACAGCATATTATCTACCAAAATCTTTGAAAAATTTTTTGACTTCATTTCTTTTCCTCCCGACCTGCTTCATACGTACTGGCATACAGCATAATTTTTTCATCTGTCACTTCTGAACCTTCCAGAATACCGGACATACGCCCCTCACACATTACCATAATCCGATCTGACATTCCCATTAGTTCCGGCATCTCTGAGCTGATCATAATCACACATTTTCCAGCCTGGGCCATCTCTTCCATCAACTCATAAATCTCATACTTAGCGCCCACATCGATTCCCCTGGTAGGTTCATCTAAGATCAAAATATCCGGCTCTGTCAAAAGCCAGCGCCCAAGAAGTACCTTCTGCTGATTTCCTCCAGACAAAGTTTTAATCGCTGTTTTCAAACTGGGGGTCTTAGTTCTCAGCCGATCTACATATTTTTGGGCATCCAGATTCCGCTTCCCATAATCCAAAAATGGCGTTCCATATTTCCGGTATCTGCCCGGATTTACGTTTTGTTCTGCCACTAAAGTATTATCTGCAATAGAAGCGGGACCAATAATACCAGTCTTTCTTCGATCTTCTGTCAGGAGAGCCATTCCATTTTGGATTGCATCGATAGGTCTATGGATCTGTACTTCCTTCCCACGAATAGAAACTTTTCCTTCAGCAATGCTGTGCAGTCCAAATAAAGCCTCCATCAATTCGCTCCTCTGAGATCCTACCAAGCCTCCGATTCCAAAGATTTCTCCTTTTCTGACAGAAAAACTCACATTCCGGAAGGATCTGGGATTAGAACTGGTAAAATTCTCCACGCTCAAATATTCCTCTCCCGGAGTATGATGTTTTGCAGGAAATCGATCATTCATCTCTCTTCCAACCATTCGGCTAACAATGGTATCTGTTGTCATTTCACTGGCCGGCCAGGTGCCTACATTCTGTCCGTCCCGCATGATTGTAATCTCGTCAGAAATCTCCAAAATTTCATCAATCTTATGAGAAATGTAGATGATCGCTACATTTTCTTCCTTTAACTGCCGGATGATACGAAATAAAATTTCCGTCTCTGTCTCTGTTAAAGAAGAGGTGGGCTCATCCATAATAATAATCTTTGCTCCAATGGAAACTGCCCTTGCAATCTCAATCAGCTGACAATAAGAGGTGGAAAGCTCTGATACCTTCTGTTTTGGATTGATATCCAATCCCAGCCTGTCAAAAACTTCCTTCGTCCCTTTATAAAGGGCATTCATGTCCACCCAGCTGATACCGGCGATTTTCCTTTCTGGAATCCTTCCAATATAAATATTTTCAGCCACCGTCTGAGGCCGTACCGGATGCAGCTCCTGATGGATCATGGAAATACCAAGATCCATTGCGTGACGCGGATTGTGAATCGTCACTGTTTTTCCGTCCACTGCAATCGTACCTTCATCCGGAGAATAAATACCATAAATGCATTTCATCAATGTGGATTTTCCCGCTCCGTTTTCTCCCATAAGGGCGTGTACTGTTCCCGGGCGCACCCGCAAAGATACCTGATCCAGAGCCTTCACCCCTGGAAAGGTCTTTGTAAGCCCCTGGGCTTCTAAAACATATTCCGAACCACTCATACAATTTTCTCCCATTTTTTCAGACTATCCTTCTTTGTCCGTCTTCTAACTTATGTAAGAAAGAAAGGGCCCCACTCTGCAGAGCAGACAGCCGGACCCCTTTAATTCTGTGTCACCGCACATATTCTTTTCATCTGTTGAAAGTCCAGTATATCAGACTTTTATTTTAAAAACTGGTGTCGGTAATATCGTAATTCGCATCTTCCAGATTATCTGCAGTAATGGAAATATAGTCAATCAGAAGCTTATGGCCTTCCACTGTCACGCCATCAATTCCAATACTCTCAGTAGTTACTTCCTCACCGTTTTCCAGAAGATACATCAGTTTATAAATAGATTTAGCCAATTTTACCGGATTGTTTAAGCTAGTCTCCAGAAGAGTACCTGCTTTAATAGCTTCGCAGCCTGCTGCCGTTGCATCTACGCCTACTACCGGAATAGTGTTTGTTTCATCCGTAAAGTATCCGTGTGCCTGCAGCGCTGCAATAGCCCCCAGCGCTTCATCATCATTATCTGCAATGATACAGTCAATATCATCACCAAAGTTGGACAACAAAGCCTCCACATTTTCCTGTGCCTCTGCACGCTGGAAATTACAGATCACTCCGTTAATCACATCGCCGCCCTTTACACCAGTCACATCATCACCGCCAATGCAGGTTCCCAGCTCATATCCAGCTGCCTCGATAGCTGCAAGGCTGTAGGAAGAGCGATTGATCGTATCGCTGAAAGTAGGAATACCCTGAAGCAGAATATAGTCCACCTTCCCGTTGCCGTTTCTGTCCCAATTTTCATTTGTTTCAAAATAATCTACCAAAGCATTGCCCATATTCTCACCGGACTGGCTGGAAACAGAAGATACATACCACAAATTCTCATTTCCCTCGAAAGCTGCATCAGACGGGCAGGTAGTATTGGCAAAAATACCTACTACACCCTTTTCCTTCATAGTCGCTGCGATCGTATCTGCTGCTGCCATATTGATATTATTCAATACCAGATACTTTACACCCTGGGTGTAAAAGTTATTCACATTGTTGTCCTGTACTGTAATATCATTTTCACTGTCTGCATCTGTGATGGCAATAGTTCCATCAGCTGCTGCCACGTTGTTCAAACACTGACGGGCATTGGCAATAAAAGTATCTGCAAAATTATACCATACCACACCTGCTTTGGCACCTTCTGCCATAGCAGTTCCGGCAAACATGGTAGACATCATGCTGGCTGCAACTAAAAGACTCACAATTTTTTTCTTCATAGTAAACCTCCTGTTTTTCGGCTCTTTCTTTGCCGTTCTCTATTTGATGTGGAAATTATACCATGGATCGGAGTCTGATAAAATTCAACAATTTTGCAAAACCATTGCAAAAAATTGCGAAAAAAAGGACGCTGCAAAATCCATCGGGATTCGAATTTTGCAGCATCCTCATCTAAGCTTTCGCTTCTCTTTTTTATTTACTCTGCTTTTTCAAAGATGTAAGCGTAAGACCACTCTGCGTCAGCATCTTTCTCAATGTGATCCTCAGAGTAACCTACGATCAGCTGTCCGTCCGCATTCAGTCCGATCACGTCAAACAGCTCCATGTCATCGATCTCAACACCGGTAAGCACGTCAAAGAAAACGCCCTCGTCATCGTCGCGGATCTTGAAACGGTTAGCGCCTGCAAATTCACAGTCACCCTCACCCTTTACGTTCACTACGGTCCAGTCTTCCCATTTTGCGGAACACTTATAATCCTCTACATCAATGTCATCATGGTTAAAGGACATGGTTCCGCTTAAGCCGATGGCATCTGCGTGGATGTAAGCAGCCTCGTCTACCAGCTTGTTGGCATCTGTACTCTCGGAAAGATCCTTGATCTCCAGAGTGCAGGCATCCTCAGGAACGGTAAGAAAACCATCATCAGCCGTATAAGCCTCTGCCAGAGTCCAGGTTCCCACATAATCTGCAGGTGCTGCCTCATAGTTCAGTTCCATGGATACCTCTGCTGCCTCCTCTGCAAATGCAGCGGGAGCAACTGCCATTGCTGCCACAAGAGCAATCAAAAGTTTCTTTTTCATAATAAGTCTCTCCTTTCATAATCATGAAGCAATGGGCTGCCGCAGCATACATCCTGCGGCAGCTCCACTGATAAAGCTATCATAGCCTATTTTTTCATTTTTTGCAATTCCTGTTTCTGCCATTATGCCTCATAGCTCAGACCAAACCATGCGCTGTATACGTTTCCGTCAGCATCCTGGTAAGCGTAGCTTCCAGAAGGAGACTGTGCCAGAACATCCTCTGCAATGTACTGATCCTTGTCGTATCCCGGAACATCGTTCGGAGATACGCAAACCGGATAAGTAGTTCCGTCAATATCAGTATCATTTACAGCAATTACTTCGTTACAGGAAACCATGGTTACCGGAAGTTTTCCGGTGGGATTGTAAGCGCCGGTCAGAACATCTACCCGTGCCTTTACGGAAGTTCCGAAGGAACCGATCAGAGCGTCACAGTAGGGCTCTAAGTTGGTAAGGATCCAGGGGTTGGAGATGTTGATGGAACCGATCACGATACCGCCATTTGCATGAACGGTCTCTGCCATCTCTGCCATATCATCAGCGTCCAGAACAGTAGTCACTTCTACCACTTCGCCGTCCTTCTCCTGAGTAGCCGGATCTACATGGTCTACTTCCACGCCGTCTACCAGCTCCAGAACTGCCATGTTCTCAGCAGACTGAGAAATTCCGCCGGGAACTACATCCAGGATCAGAATATCCGCATTCTCTTCGCTGTCTGCCATGGTGTAGCCAGCTGCCTCTACAGCTGCTGCCCACTTCTCCAGAGTCTCCTCGTTCTCACCGTCAGCGGTGAAAGATGCTACGAATACGCTCTTGGAAGTATCTGCCAGAGGAAGGGTTCCCTCATGGTTCTTCATCAGAACAACAGACTTCTGGTTCAGCTCAGTCTTCATAGCTTCCAGTGCTTCTGCATTCTCTTCTCCTACCGTCTTGCTTGCTGCTGCATCACGATAAGGATTCTCAAACATACCCATGTTCATGAATGCAGTCATACGGTTGGTGGTAGCACGGTTAAATGCTTCCTCAGTCACCTGACCGGAAGTAACCGCTTCTGTTACATCCGTCAGATCTACCGGACCGAAACCATCGCCGATTACGTCACAGCCATTGTTGATTGCTTTTGCGTAACGCTCTGCCGGAGTCAGATCCTCCGTTCCCCAGAACTGATTGGAAATGATATTGGAATCAGAGTTAACGAATCCGGTAAAGCCCATGGTATCTTTCAGGAGAGTCTGAAGAACAACGGGGCTGTAAGCGCTTCCCAGCTCCTCAAGAGGAATGTCCACGCCCTTGTAGCTCTGAGCTACGCTTCTTGCATCGCCTGCAACGCGGCTGTAGCTGGGCATGATGCCTGCAACGCCTGCGTCAATAGCAGCCTGGAAACCAACCAGCTGATAATTCTCCAGAGAACCTTCGGTAGAGTAGATACGCCACTGACCCATTCCATAGTGAGACTCAAAACCGTTCTGAGCTGCGCCGTCTCCGGGGAAGTGCTTCATGATCAGACCAACGTCTCCGTCCTGAGCACCGTCGGTACCATGCTGATATCCAACTACCAGAGCGTTGGCAATACCTGCCATTACTTCCGGAACCTCTGTGTAAGTACCGGAGTTACGGCTCCAACGGGGATCTGTGATCAGGTCAATCTGAGGACCGTACATCTGGCGGATACCCTTGGCATCCCAGATGGCTGCATCCAGCTCTGCAAATTTCTGGATCACATCATAGTTTTCATCTCCCATAGCTGCTGCTGCAAATCCCTGGGGTGCAGGATATCCGCTGAGCATGGGATTGGAAATCAGGTCAAAGGGAATATTCACTTCACCGTCTGTCACAGCTGCAAACTCTGCCATCATGTTCAGAGCATTGTTAAACAGTGCGCCAGTCTCGGTGTCGGTATCCTTACGGATAACGCCGGAACGGATATCTCCCTTGGTTACCGTGTCATAAGAAAATGCCTCAGCCATAGCTGCCATGGGATTTGCTTCTCCCTCGGTCTCAGCCTCAGTCTCCTCTTCCTCAACCGGCAGAGCCAGCAGCTGGGAGAGAACTACATTTCCTTCTTCATCGTAAACGCCGTCTTCTACTGTAGTAGCTCCCGGGCTTGCCACCAGGGCATTTTTCAGAAGACCGATACGCTGTTCCTGGCTCATCTTGCCAACCAGATCTGCCACACGCTCTTCTGTGGATAATCTCCAGTCCTCAAATACATCCAGCTCCTGGTCATTATCGCTGTCCTTAAAATACTTGCCATCCTGCTGAATCACACCTACCAGAGTCACTCCAATGGTGGGACCATCCTCGTTCTCATAGAAAACAGGGGCCATGTACTCCTCCGGGCACTCGATTCCATCCTCCACAGTGTAGGGCGCAGCAATATATTCTTCTGCGGCCTCAGCTCCGGCTACGGAAGCCAGGGACACTGTCATGGATGCAGCTGTCAGCACGCTGACAACCTTCTTCACATTGTTTTTCATACTTGTCCTCCTTTGACACTATTGTTCCATGAAACCAATGTACACCCCATCGGTTCATTGATAATAAGATACCATACTTTTGCACAAAAAAAAAGGGCGCCCCTTTTGCAGGAACACCCGTTTTTTCGTCGCAATCGTTTTGTTTTTGTCGCGAACCACCTCTTATTTTGCGTAAGTGGAAATGTGTTTTGTGAAATATGCTGTTTTCACCGCGGACAAAAATTCCCGTTCCTTTTTTCCGCATCAACGGTCATTTTTTGTTCCCATACGCATGGAAATAGTGAGACGAAAAATACCATTCTCCGCCTGAATCACTGCGCTGCCCCCATGAGTCTGGGCAATGGACATAATGGAGCTCAAACCGAATCCATGATGCTGCTCCTCCTCCTTGGTGGTCACCGGAATACCGTTCTGGAAGTTTAACTCATGCTCAAAATAATTTTCCGCCACCAGAATCACCATATCCTGATGTCTGGCCGATTTCAGGCAGATAAAGCGTTTCTCCGGATGTGCCACATTCTCCATACCTTCCAGTGCATTATCCATAATATTTCCAAAAAGCGCATAGATCTCCATTTCTGACAAAAAGGAAAACAGGGTTCCGTCAATAATATAGGTAAAGCGAATCTGATTGGCGGAACAGATGATATTTTTCTCTGTCAGCACCACATCCAGACTCTTATTTCCCGAATCAATCACGGTATTATACTCATCAATGGAATCTCTCAGCCGGTTTAAATACTCCTGAAACTGGCGCTGTCCTTCCGCAGACTGAAGCCTTGCAATCTGATGCTTCAGATCGTGGCATTTAATCTGCAAAGACAAAATTCCTTTCCGGCTGATCTCATAATACTGCTGTTTGCTGCGGAGAAAGTTCTGCATACTGATATTCTCCTGCTGCTGCAGAACAAGGTAAGCGCTGGTAACCAGAAACGCATAGTTCACCAGACAGTACAAAAGCGCGGCCAGGAAAAACAGCACGTCCTCCCGGCTGTCATTGTTGCTTAGCAGCTGATAGGTAAACTCCAGAAGCATCTGACTGGAAAGCACCACCAAAAATAACGTATGAATATACTTTTTAGGAAATGTAATGGAATATTTTACCAAATGCCAGTAAAATCTGTGACAGCCAATGCTGATGGCGATATACAGCCCGTAGGAGAGCAGAGACTGAAAAGGACTTCCATTCACCCATCCTGCATCCTGGCTCACCGGAATGGTGGAGATCAATTTCAGCGCATCCCAGCAAATTCGGTATACCGTCAGCACCATAATGCTGTTAAACACCGCCTCCTCCCTGGTCACCTGATAACAGCACCGGTAACAGATCACATACACCAGCGTCAGGAGCATAATATATATGCTGTATCCAAAAGCCATGGGCAGCCGTTTGGTACAAAACTCCTCCAAAACGAAGCGTATGCACCAGCTGGTAAAACACAAAGCCCCGCCGCTGGCAAGAAGCTTCGCCGCCCAGGCCCGCTGTTTTTCTTCCCTCTGCCAGATCACCATCTGTATAAAAAAAATCACTCCTGTGGAAATCCGCCAGTCAATCTGACGGATCCACCAAACTGACTCCATCATAAGCGTTTCCCCAGATAATTGATGAACCGCTGCTCGATCTCTTTCTGATGAGATTTGGAGATCTGGATCCTGACTCCGTTTACCTCCAGATAATCACTCTGGAGCCGCTTTACATGACGCATATTCACCAGATAAGAACGATTGCATTGGATAAAATGATGGCCTTCCAGCTTCTTGCGCACCTCGCCAAGCTGTCCTCTCACCTTATAATCTCCCTGTTCTGTATGGTAGATCAGATCGTGATCATACACTTCCACATAAAAAATACTGTTGGAGGTAATGCTCACAATCCCGTTGGAGGTTTTCAGAGCCAGCGTAATGTTCCGATAGTCATTGATCCGCTTAATGGCCTTGTCCAGCACCCGGTCAATGGAAAACTGATCAATGGGCTTGATAATGAAATCCATGGCGTCCACCTCATATCCCCGGATGGCAAACTGCGCCATATGAGTCACAAAAATCAATTGCGCTTCTTTATTCACCATGCGGAGAAAGCGGGCCACATCCAATCCGTCCATCTCTCCCAGACGGATATCCAGGAACACAATATTGTACAGTTCCCGGCTGCGGATAAATTCTACTCCGTCATGATAACGGTAAATAATATATTCTTCCTGCCGGGACTGAAAATAATGCTCCACAAAATTTACCAGATCATCCATTTCCTGTTTGTCATCATCTACAACTGCAATCAGAAGCATACCATTCTTCCCCTTTTCCTTCTCTAAACCTTTTCCATCGCTCCCTTGATGTTGGGTGCAAAAGATGCCAGACAAACTGCTTCCTCCTACTCTCTCCTGCAATTTCTGCATCTTCCCGTATTACAAAAACCGCCAAAGCCTATTTGGTCTTTTTTTATCTTCCCATATAGTCTTTGACGGTTTCTCCGCCATCTTATTATTTAATTATAATATAAACCGGCTTATTTTACAAACGTTTCCTTTGTTTTTCCACAAAATCCGCAAAACGTTACTGTTTTTCCCTAGCGAAACTCCTTAGGCACCTGATCCATGGTCTGGTACATTGCCATAGCCTCTTCCATGGTCTTGCCCTGAGCAATCGCCGCTTTTCTGGCCGCATTCACTGCCTGGATCTCTTTCATCTTCTCGCCGGTAAGCGAATATCCCTTCATGGCGATCAGCGTTGCGATCCATGCCACCATAGGCACAATGCAGAACAGGGCAATCACCACCCAATTCATGCCGGGAGCATAGGGCGTCTCTGCGGCAGGAAGATCCTTCAGTCCGATAAAGGAAACTGCCAGCGCCACCACGGTAGTCGCCAAAGAGGACACCAGCTTGTCTACCAGGCTGAACAACGTTCCCATAATGCCGGGAATGTATTTTCCGGAACGGTAGGTCTCATAATCGGAGCAGTCAGCCACCATGGGGATGGGCATATCTGCTGTGGAATAATAAGCGCCGTAGCCGATGCCAAAGAAAATAATAAACAGGATGGTGTACAGGTTAATGCCTCCCTCGCCAAAGAAGGAAAGATTGAAGGCCGGATTGCCCTGCTTCCAAAACAGCAGCAGACCCAGAACTCCCACATACATAATCAACGCCAGCCGCACATACTTCTCCAGGGAAGCCTTCTGTCCATGCTTCTGAGAAGTGCGGATGGTGAGCAAGAAGAAGGGAGCAGAACAGGCATAACCCAGTACCATCATAGGCAGGTACAGTCCGTCATAATTTCCCATCATGGATCCGTAGAGCATACACAGCACAGATACGTTGGTGGCAATGGCCAGAGCCAGCTTACAGCCTGCTCCCGCAACCATCAGGCGCTGCATAGGCTTGTTCCCCTTGATGATCTGAATGTATTCGGAGATTTTCACTTTTTCAGCGCTCTCCCCGCCGATACCAAAGTACTTGGGCTGATCCTTCTCCCAGATACCAATTACCGCAAGTACGGTGAGCACAATCGAAATCAAAATGCCAAGAGGCGCAATGACACGGTAAAACTCTGCAGTATTGTAATCTCCTACATTAGAACGGATAATGGGAGCCAAAAACTGCATTACGCCCATACCGATGAGGCTGCCGATGGTATTAAACAGCGTAAACATGGGCCGCTGTTTGGGATCGTTGGTGAGAACCGTCTGTCCGGAACGGGTACAGGAGGTCTGAAAGGTATAACCGATCACCCAGATAAAGTACAGCACTACAAACATGACATACCGAAGCCACATCATGGTTTCCGGAATCATGGGTGTGAGCATGTACAGCACCAGAATACTCACTGCCATAATCGCGTTTCCAAGAACCATGAAAGGACGGAACTTACCGAATTTGCCGCTGGTGCGGTCGATCATGGCTCCGATGATCGGATCCGTGATGGCGTCGCACAGGCGCATGGCCGTCACCATAATAGTAGCAAATGCCATCAAAAGGCCCAGCACTCCATTGCCGAACATGGCAATGTAGGAGAGCACCAGAACAAAATAAACATTGGTGGCACCGTTATTCAATGGAAAAAGTGCCAGCTGATAAGGCTTGGCCCGATTGACAGCCTCCTGTCCGGCCGCCTTGGTGGTCTCTTTCATAAATAAAAGCTCCTTTCTTATCTTCGTTTCCGTCACTAGACGGGATTACACCCAGTTGCTCTTCTGACGGTTTTTCTCCTTTTTCAGCCGATAAGCCGGATTAGGAGCGTTTACTTTTTTAAATACGGCCTGATCCTTCTGATCGCCGGCCTGGGCCTCAATGCAGCTTACCGCCTCCAGAGGAACCTTAAAGGTCACGATCCGGTCCGCATCTGCCTCTCCCACCAGCTTGCCGTTGCAGAACAGCTTCACATGGGGCTGGTTGGTATACACGGTGATCTTGGTGCTGCTTCCTGTCCGGTCTTCCATCCGTTTTCCTGCGATATGGACAAAAGGATCCTGGCTCCAGAATGCCTTATACAGATAGAAGCTGTCCTTTTTGATCTTCCGGTCAAAGGTTACCAGACCCTTGTGATTCATTCCCGGCTCGCCGCCCTGATCTCTGGCGTCTGCAGCAAAATCGAACATATTCCACACATAATTCCCCCACATATAGGGATGACGCTCAAAACAGCGGAGCATAAACTCATGATACTTGGCCTGATATTCCTCCGAATGATCCCCTCTCCTGGGCTTCTCCGAGTGAAGATTGGTCATGGCCTCGCAGCCATACTCCGAAAAACACAGCGGACGTTTGGGATATACCAGATGGAAGAAGTTAATCCACAGATCATTCAAAAACAGTCCCGGCACATACCAGCCCAGATACAGATTCCAGCCCACCAGGTCTGTAATATGCGCCACCTTGTTGAAAGGACCGCACATGGCATAGCAGGCAAGGGTGGTAAGGCGGGTGCTGTCCATCTCATGGCAGAGATCATTGAGCATTCTGTGGTTGTCCAGCATATCCTTCTTATCCTTGGTGGAAATCGTGATCTCATTGGACACGCCCCAGCAGACAATGGATGCATGATGATAATTCTGAACGATCAGCTCTTTCATCTGAGATACGGTATTCTCCCGTCCCTTAGGCAAATGCTCGGAAATATAGGGGATCTCCGCCCATACTACGAAGCCCATCTCATCGCACTTATCATAAAAATACTGACTGTGCTGATAGTGAGCCAGACGGATGGAATTGGTTCCCATCTCCCGGATCAGCTCCAGATCCTGATCGTGTTCGTTGGCGCTCAAGGCATTTCCCAGAGCCTTTCGGTCCTGATGGCGGGAAACGCCCCGAAGAGGATAGCTGCGGCCGTTCAGGAAAAATCCCTTATCCTTGTCCACATAGAAAGAACGAAGCCCGAAGCGAAGCTGTACCTCATCCACCAGGATCCCGCCGTCCTTTAACTGCACCACAGCCGTATACAGATAGGGATCTGCAATGCCGTCCCATTTATGGGGATTATCCAGAGAAAGCACCGCCTTTGGGCCTTTTCCAAAGGCAGCTGCTTTTCCCTCCTGATCCAGGATCATCACTTCCACAGAAGCCTCCGGAGCATTGTTCCAGCTCTCCACAGTCACAGTGGCCTGATTCCCCTCCAGCACAGGAGTGAGCTTTACTCCCTTGCCTCCATAAAAATCCATGTCAAAATGCTTTTTATTTACTACGATCAGCTTTACATCCCGGTAAATACCGCCATAGAAAGTAAAATCTGCTTTCTGGGGATATACATGGTCATTGACACTGTTGTCCACAGACACGGTAAGCTGGTTTTCTTTCTTAAGAAGCCCTGTCACCTCCACCCGGAAGGTGGAATAGCCGCCGTCATGATGGCAGCAGGCGGTTCCGTTTACTGTCACATCCGCAGTGGCGTTGACTCCGTCAAATTCCAGATACACGCACTCGTTTTCAGCGTCAAACTCCGGCGCCAAAAAAACAGTATCATAGGTGCAGGTACCCCGGAAATAATCATTTCCTCCGTCCTGCCCATCCAGATTGTTCCAGGTGTGGGGAAGGCGGATCCGGGTCTTAGTTTTCCCAGGAGCGGCAAACTGCCACTCCTGATTTAAGAGACTTTCCCGTCTTATCATAGTTCTCCTTTCCTAGTCCTGCTTCTTCTTTTTCAGGCTGATGCCTGCAATATCCAGAATCAGAAGGACAATGCCAAGAATAGAAAGAGCCAGCAGCACATACTGTGCAGTAGTCAGTGCCGTGGACCACCAGGGCGTTACCTGAACAATCTTGGTGTCGGCGCTGATGCCGTCCATTCCTCTGGAATGTACCACAGTGTACAGGATGCGGTGAGCGGACTCTCTCATAGCTCTTGCCAGAGGCGCATTCTCCTCAGAAGCCTCGGGAGCATACTTGGCAAACTCAAATCCAAGATCTGTTGCAGCTCCTTCTACCTTTGTTCCGCTTACTCCGGGATAGTTATCCGGAATATCGTTTCCAGCCAGCACCTCATGAGGTTTGGACATATAGCTTGCATCATACATATCGGTCACTGCAAATCCGCTCATTCCAGCCTCGCCTCTCAGCCATGCAGTCTGAAGATCATACATAGCGCCGGACCATACTGCACCCAGACGGTTGAAGGCTGTCATCACGCATTTTGCATCTGCATATACAATAGGAAGCTCGAAGGCTCTCAGATACAGTTCCCGCAAAGCCTGCTCATTACACCAGGTACCGATACCCTGACGCTGCTCTTCCTGATCATTTAATACAAAGTGCTTGTTGTACACATACACGCCCTTGGACTGGATCGCCTTGGTCTCAGCCGCTGCGATCAGACCGGTTAAAATACCGTCCTCAGAGTAATACTCAAACACACGGCCTGCGTAGGGCGTTCTGTGGATATTCAGACCAGTTCCGTAGAAACCGGCATAGCCTGCCCACATAGCATCCTCACCGATGAGGGTTCCTACCTCCTCGACCAGCTTGTCATTGAAGGTAGCTGCAAGAATTCCGTTACAGGGATAACAGGTACCGGTTAACGTCTTATCCGGGTCGTTGGTCTGGTTTGCATAGCCGTTGGGTCCGATGTTATAAGCCTGAGTCACACCGCTGGGACCGTTGTGATCCAGAGTCTCCGGCTTACCAATCTCCTGAACTGCCACTGTCATACGAAGTCCCACTGCGCACAGCTTGCTCAGCTGCTGGAAAGTGAGCTGATCCAGGAAGTCATCCCACTTGGGATCATCGTATGCAATCTCATTGCCAGCCTCGTCCTTCAGCATATCAATCAGCTGATACTCGGTTTCCTCAGAGCCCATTACCGGCCAGTCTCCATCATTTTCCGGAAGATCCGCATCATCCAGCACTGCATCGGCTGCAATCTGATCCGTCATGGCCAGCTTCACATAGTTGGTGTTGTATCCCTCGTCATCATCCGGGGTGAACAGCATGGTAGTTCCTTCCCAGTCATTTCTGGAAACATAGGTGACAGAGTTATCTCCCCTTCCTTCGTAACGGTTGATATCTGCCGCTGCGAACAGACTGGTTACATCGTTTCCGGTACCGTAAGCCTTGGAGTAGGTGGTGTTGTCAAACTCATACTCCACGCTGTAGGTCATATCCTTATTTCCATCCTCAGTCATGCCGTCAGCAGCCTTTTTGCCTTTGGCAGCCAGGATATTGTTCACTGCCGCATGGGCGTTGTCCGCTGCGGTAAAGTAATAGGTACCCTCATCCAGAATGTATACGCCGCTGTTGTAAGCGTCATAGGACGTAAGGAAGTATTCCGGTACCTCCACGGTTACCGTCTCGCTGGCACCCGGTTCCAGAACCTGGGTCTTGCCGTATCCTACCAGCTCCACTGCAGCCTTCTCGATCTGATTTTCTTTATCATACTCAGTGTAAGGCTTCTGGGCATAGATCTGTACCGTCTTCTTTCCGGCCACATCACCGGTATTGGTCACATTCACGGTCACAGTATAAGCAGTATCCATGCCTTCGCCGCTCTTTTCCACCTTCATATCAGACAATTCAAAGGTAGAATAACTTAAGCCGTAACCAAAGGGATAGGCTACCACATCCTCATATTCAAAATCCCCGGCCTTGGGAGTTCCAAGAACCACGTCCTCATATCTGGTCTCCGTATACCGGTATCCCACGTAGATACCTTCCTGGTAAACAACGTATGTATTGAACACCCGTCCATGGGAACCGAAATCATACTGGTCAGCGCCCTCATAGGTATAGCTTCCGAAATTGGCCATTGCAGGATCCAGCAGATTGTCCGTCCACCAGGTATCCGGCAGAGAACCGGAGGGGTTCACAGCTCCGGAAAGAATGTCAGACACTGCATACAATCCGGTCTGTCCTACCGAGCCAATCCACAGTGCTGCATCGATGCCGTAGTCTTCATCATTGATAAATTCTGCTGAAATGGGATTTGCACTGTTGATGAGAACTACAATGGAGGAAATCTTTCCCTCATCTTTTAATTCCTTCAGGCCCTCCAGCGTGGAGCGCTCATTTTTGTTCAGCGTCAGGTAGTCGCCGTTTTTACCGTCATCGTGATTTACACTCTTTAAGTCATTGGCCTCGCCGCCTACACGTCCTACCACGAAGATGGCAGTCTCTCCTTTTCCGAAGGAATCCACTGCATCCGACTTACTGATCTGTTTCCAGGATGCCTCGTTGATATTTCCTTCGTCAAAATCCCGTCCCTTTTCTTCCTCTACATACCAGTCTAAAAGAGCCTCGTTTACCACCGTAAACCCGCCCTCAGTCAGCACCTGGGTGTAGGAAGGAGCATCTGCGGAAGATACCGCTCCTGAACCTGTTCCACCATATACCGGAGAAATGGCGGTGGCTCCGAATAAAGAAACCTCTTTTTCTTTCAGGGGCAGGGTATTGTTCTCATTTTTCAGCAGAACGGCGCCTTCGCCTTCCACCTCCCGAACCTTTGCAAGACCTGCCGCCTTTAACTCCGCTACGGATTTGTATTCACTCTCATAATAGCGGGGATAAGCATTTTCATCCACCGGGCTTCCATCCTTGTTCACCATCTTGGAGGTGGAGATACCCAGAAAGGAATTGATCTGACCGGCAAACTCATTGGCAATGGAGTTGCCGAAATATACCAGCACCAGCAGCACTACCATGATGTTGGTAAACACCTTTTTCAGCGTTCTCTTTGTTGAGGACTTCATATGCAGTCTCCTCTCTTTCCTCAAAAATATTCTTATTGTTGGCTTTAACTTCCTCGTACTGCTGCGTCTGCCATGCGGTAGCAATCCGCAAACGTTTTGTACCTCTTGCCGGCATCGCCGCCTGGAACCATCAAATGCGCAACCTCCGGCAGAAATCCTGTACAAAACATGTACCCGTAGTTCTCTTTATTATATGTAATTTTTCTTATTTTTTAAAGTCACTGCCCTTGTCGTGTATAATCTGCGGTTTGTCGCAAGGGGGTTTTGGGAATGCTCACGCAGTATATTCCCATTCGATCGCTGCTTTCTGTCGTATATTATGCTTTTTCTGTCGTAAACAGTTTATTTTTGTCTTTCCACGCCAAAATCTGCCTCTTTCATCAGTTTGACAGAAAACCCGTTCCATGCCATAATGTTTTTAGTCAAATGCGCCTTGCTGCTGATCATTCTATTGAGTTCAGGGAAAATGCGGTTCCCTGCAAGCGGAAAGGAGTTCATTTTATGATAACCAAAAAAGCCTCCGGCTTTTATGTCGGTGTAGTGGCTGCCCTGCTCTGCGTGGCATCCGCTGTGATGTATGGAACAAAAGTCAGCAAAATGCAGTACAAGGAGCCGATCTTCAACTCTACCGTATGCGTTCTGCTGGCAGCAGCTGCTGTGATCGGGCTGGCGATGCTGCTGATCAATAAACTGGCCGGCTTTGCCCCTGTGATCTTATGCGCCGGCAGCGGCATTGGCCTTCTTATGGCTGCCCGCAAGATCATTTGGCCCATCGCGGATACCATCTACGGTATCGAGCCTTTCGCCCAGATCAACGAACTGCTGCTGTGCGTAGGCCTGATGGCCGCCAGCTTCGTAGTGTCTGAGATCGCCCTTTATCTGAAAAAGACAAAGACAGTAACCGCTAAGACAACAGCTGCCTAAAAATTTATAAAAAGGAGATGTTGCAAAATATTACTTCCGGTGGATTTTCGGGTGATTTTTCTCCGAAAAGATGGTATTTTTCGGAGAAAAATCACCCGAAAGGGTGCCACCGGCGGTGTTTTGCAACATCTCCTTTTTATTATGTCTAAAAAACAAAATATGCAAATTCATTTTAGATTGATCTGAATATCTCTCCATCCACACTTATAACATTTTCAACGGGTATTTTCTGTTTATCCATCATAACAATACACTTCTCATAGTCATCTATTTGCTTTACATTTCCGGTCAAAGAAAGATATGCTCCACCCGCTTTCCGAACATCTTGCTGAAAATATGTGACCGTAATTTCCGGCTTCTCTTTTAAGTGTTCCCGAATTATCTGAAGCTGCACATCCAACGCTTCCTGTTCATTTTCATCCAACTCAATACGTTCCTCTGTAAGCCGGGCTGTCTCTTTTATGGCAGAATCATAACCGGTCAGAGCAGCAAATGGAGAGAACTGAGCCGCGCGGTCAAGCATTGACATACGAAGTCTCTTAGGAGAAGTATGGTGTGGCAGATTGATAATACCATCGTATTTTCCCATAATGCTCACCCCTCAAAACTGGAATTTATATGTTTTTCTGTAAATAAATCATATCTACTAATTGAACACCACATTCATAAATGGGGTGTTCATAATTATCTATAAAGAAATTTTTAATACTGTGAGAGCGAACAAAACCGCATTTTTCATAAAAAGGAATGGTCCATGGACTATCTCCTGTACCAACTTGTAATATAGAATACTTACCTTTATATTTCGTAGCAATAAAGTCAATTAGCACTTTACCGTAACCCTTACCCTGATATTCTGGTTCAGTTGCAATATTTTTGATTTCAAGAACACCTTTCCCCTCGTCGGTCACTATACACTCACATTTAATCCCATTATCTTCCAACACATACATCGTTCCTCTGTCAATATATTGGTCTATCATGTTCTCTTGTTCATCGGCTAACAACAACAAGGGAAGAAATTGTTTTTTGTTCTCTTTAATTTCTTTTATTTCCATATCTGTCCCCCTCCCAAACTCTAATTTTCACATCTACGCCTTATGACCACCAATCTGCTGATTCCGGTCTTTGGCAGTCGCTCCTTCCTGTAGGTTCATACCTTTCAGAATAGCATTTTTACCGAATTTCTTTTTTATAGCTAACATTGTCTGCTGCATTTTCTTTTCACGCTCTAAGGCAGCATTTTCTTCTTCTCGTTGTTTTTCCAATTCATCATAATCGGTGAATAGTTCCAGCTGTTCTATTTGCAGATCGTTTAATAGCGATTTTTCTGGCACAACATGATTTGCCGCCATATTCAAACGCCGCACTAACAAGGATGGATTTACAATTCGATCATAAAGTTCCATCACCGCTTCTGTGATTAATTTTGCAGAAGAGGTTTGTCTCCCTATATTAGCCGTTCCATGAGAATGCTTTGGTATTTTCCGCCCATAGCTGTCAACTGTAATTGGCCCCCTATATGCTTTACTTCGCTTCAGATCTGTCAAATTTTCTATATCATATCCCACAGTAAGAACAATCTGGTCTGTGACCAGTCCTTTATCAACCAAATCCAAAGCAAGGAGATCAACCATTTCTCGAACCACCAATTTCGCCTTTTCCGACTCATACGGACAATGTAATACTTGACCTGAACCAATACTGTTCGAAGCGGGCTTATACTGTTTCACCTCAGCAATCGTACATGGTTCCCAGCCCCATGCATGATCGATCAACAGTTCCGCATTTACACCAAACAGCTTATAAAGTAAATCTTCGTTGTGAAAATCTGTTGGTTTCCCTACGGAGCAACGCGCAATATCACCCATAGTAAACAGTCCGTTTTCTTCCAGCTTCTTAGCATAGCCACGGCCAACCCTCCAAAAATCAGTAAGGGGACGATGATCCCATAACTGCCTGCGATAAGACATCTCGTCTAATTCGGCAATACGCACACCATCTTTATCTGCAGGTATATGCTTAGCTACTATATCCATCGCAATTTTAGCCAGATACATATTGGTCCCTATACCAGCTGTTGCCGTTATACCGGTTGTCTGATACACATCATGGATAATCTTCATGGCAAACTCATGGGCTGTAAGACCAGCTGTTTTGAGATATGTTGTCAAATCAATAAACACTTCATCTATAGAATAGACATGAATATCCTCTGGAGCGATGTATTTCAGATAGATATTATAAATCCGTGTGCTATGTTCCATATAATGAGCCATTCTCGGCGGTGCAGCAATATAGTCCAGCCGTAATGACGGATCCATCGTAAGTTCCCTGGCATTATACGATGAACCTGTAAAGCAATGGCCAGGAGCCTTCTGCAAACGGACAGAATTTGCCTGTTTTACTTTTTGAATTACTTCGAATAATCTGGCTCTCCCAGGAACTCCATAACACTTTAACGCCGGAGAAACTGCAAGGCAAATCGTTTTCTCTGTTCGAGACGTATCTGCCACAACAAGATTTGTTGTCATCGGATCAAGGCCACGTTCGATACATTCTACGGAAGCATAGAAGGACTTGAGATCTATGCAGAGATATATTCTATTTTTCATAATCACAAGCCCTCCTTATTCTTATCTTTTTGTTAACTCAAAACTGACAGATATCAAATTCTTTATAAGTTCATCAAGTTCTGGATGATCGTTTCATCTATATTACATTCCCGTTTATCTTTAAATGTATCCTAATACTATAACTCCTTTTATAAACCATAATAAATTTTATTTGATTTCATGAACGTTTATTTAATCGCCTACTATTCCGATCCATAAAACTCCAAAACCCTATTTCTAATGGATCCGCTCCAGCCGGCCATTTTCCATCTCATACACTTCATCGCAGAGCACATC
>ENA-ORTM01001089-ORTM01001089.1-human-gut-metagenome-genome-assembly--contig:-NODE-1089-length-30078-cov-2.922193_pt1 | contig 30078 bp, 31 predicted proteins | sample MGYA00241909_ERZ509182 | MGnify/ENA primary metagenome ERZ509182 (study PRJEB26280, sample SAMEA2338855) | human gut metagenome | biome: human gut; feature: human-associated habitat; material: faeces...
TATCAACAATGTCGCTTGATTTTAGAGGACGCTATTCACGAAAACTGACATTTAACGGAGGAAGCACAATGTACAAGAATCATGAAGGATATCCGGATCCAGCCGCAGGAGCTGCGATCCATGAAGCGGACAGGCCGCCAGAAGATTACCGCAAGGCCGTCCGCATGATGCTCTTTACCGCGAAGTGCATGGGCTACCATGTGGAGGACACGATCCGGTTAAGAGACGAGAAGACAGGGAGGTTGTGGCCGTGAATGTACTTAAGGAAGTGGTAATTATTCTGTGGGCCATAACAGGGACGGTCAATCTGATACGGCATAACATTGACCGTTGGGATTACCTGATGGTCTGGGGTTCCCTGATGGCGGTGCTGATGATCTGGAGGTGATGTTATGCCGGGGCCAGTATATTATGACCTGTACGATTGTGGAAAGCTTGTAGGGCGGTACAGTGGCATTGAGCTGCAAAAGAGATTTGGCTGGAAGTGCAGGCCTCAGGTCGATAAGTACAGTGATATGGGGATCCTGTACCAGAAGCGGTACCTGATTGTCCGAGTGGATATGGAAACCTGGGCGGCTGAGTGGGATGAGGCCAGACAGAGGATTTTGAGGGCGAGGAGGTGATACCGTTGGACAAGCAGATATTGGAGCAGTACATAGATGCCTGCGAGCTGATTAAGGACACCAAGGATGAGATCCGGAAGCTGGGAACAGTCAACGTCAATGCCATTGAAGAATACAAAGAAGTTTCGGAACGTTATACGTTCCTGAAAGGGCAGCATGATGATCTGGTTGAGGCAGAGCAGACGCTGCTCGGCATCATAGAAGATCTCGACAGCGGCATGAGAAAACAGTTTCTGGAAAAGTTTGCGGAAATCCAGAAAGAATTCAATGCATCATTCAAGCACCTGTTCGGCGGCGGACATGGAGCTTTGGAACTGGTGGAGGATGAGGATATTCTCGAATGTGGCATCCGCATCATCGCGCAGCCGCCGGGAAAGAAGCTGCAGAATATGATGCAGCTTTCCGGAGGAGAGAAGGCTCTGGCAGCGATTGCTCTGCTCTTTGCCATTCAGAATTTAAAACCCTCCCCCTTCTGTCTGCTGGATGAGATCGAGGCGGCTTTGGATGAGAGCAATGTGGAACGGTATGCGGGGTATCTGCACAAGTTGACAAAGCATACGCAGTTTATTATTATTACACATAGAAGAGGAACTATGGCGGCGGCGGATCGTCTCTACGGTATTACCATGCAGGAGAAAGGGGTTTCTGCCCTGGTTTCTGTAAATCTGATTGAAGAGGAACTGGACAAATAATAGAAAACAAATTGGAGCAAAATGAGACAAATAATCTGGGAAGGGAAGGCGAAGGATGGAAGAGAAAAAGGGATTTTTTAAACGTCTGGTGGCAGGGCTGACTAAGACAAGAGACAACATTGTATCTGGAATCGATTCTATTTTCAATGGATTTTCCAGTATTGACGAGGATTTTTATGAGGAGATTGAAGAAATCCTGGTGATGGGAGATCTGGGCATCAACGCAACGGCCTCTATCATTGAGGATCTGAAGAAAAAAGTGAAGGAGCAGAATATTAAGGATCCTGCCCAGTGCAAGCAGCTTTTGATCCAGAGCATCAAAGATGAGATGAATGTAGGGGAGACGGCCTATGAATTTGAGAACCGAAAATCTGTGGTTCTGGTGGTGGGAGTCAACGGCGTTGGTAAGACCACCAGCGTAGGCAAACTGGCAGGCAAGCTGACAGAACAGGGAAAAAAGGTGGTACTGGCGGCAGCGGATACCTTCCGGGCAGCGGCAGGAGAACAGCTTACCGAGTGGGCCAGGAGGGCCGGGGTGGATATTATCACCGGTCAGGAAGGCTCGGATCCCGGATCTGTGATCTTTGATGCAGTGGCAGCGGCCAAGGCCCGGAATGCAGATGTTCTGCTGTGCGATACGGCAGGCCGGCTCCACAATAAAAAGAATCTGATGAATGAGCTGGGAAAGATTAACCGGATCATTGACCGGGAATATCCGGAGGCCTTTAAGGAGACACTGGTGGTTCTGGATGGCACCACAGGACAGAACGCCCTGTCCCAGGCCAGACAGTTTGAGGAGGTGACGGATATCACCGGCATCATTCTTACCAAGCTGGACGGCACTGCCAAGGGAGGCATTGCGGTGGCTATTCACTCAGAGCTGGGCATTCCGGTAAAATACATCGGCGTAGGTGAGACCATTGATGATCTGCAGAAGTTCAATGCGGATGAGTTTGTGAATGCATTGTTTGATGTGAAACATCCGGAACAGGAAACGGGATGTTAGTACAGCGAATATAACAGGACTTTACCATTCGTTGTACCAGAACAGGCAGTTTTGGACGGAATATGAAAATCACAGGAAGAGGAGAGACAGTTATGCTGACATTAGAAGCATTTGAGGAAGCTTCTGAGATCGTCCGAAAGGTGACCCAGGAGACCAAGCTGGTATACAGTGAGTATTTCAGTGCCCAGACAGGGAATAAAGTGTATTTAAAACCGGAAAATATGCAGGTGACAGGCGCATATAAGATTCGGGGTGCATATTATAAGTGTAGCACCCTGACAGAGGAGGAGCGGGCCAAGGGACTGATCACCGCCTCGGCGGGAAATCATGCCCAGGGTGTGGCCTATGCGGCCAGGGCTTTTGGCTGCAAGGCTGTGATCGTTATGCCTACCACCACTCCGCTTATGAAAGTAAATCGCACCAAAAGCTATGGTGCGGAAGTGATTCTTCACGGGGATGTGTACGATGAAGCCTGCGCCCATGCTCTGGAGCTGGCAAAGGAGAACGGGTATACTTTTATCCATCCCTTTGATGACCCGGCGGTGGCTACGGGACAGGGAAGCATTGCCATGGAGATCTTCAAGGAACTGCCTTTGGTAGATTATATCCTGGTTCCTGTAGGCGGCGGCGGTTTGGCCACGGGCGTATCGACTCTGGCAAAGCTTTTAAATCCCAAGATCCGGGTGATTGGCGTGGAGCCTGCCGGAGCGGCTTGTTTAAAAGCCTCCAGAGAAGCTGGAAAGGTGGTGACACTGCCTGGGGTGAATACTATTGCAGACGGAACTGCAGTCAAGACACCGGGAGAGCAGGTATTCCCCTATCTGCAGAAAAATCTGGATGATGTGATCACGGTGGAGGATGATGAGCTGATCGTAGCCTTTCTGGACATGGTAGAAAACCACAAGATGGTGGTGGAAAATTCCGGGCTTCTTACCGTAGCGGCATTAAAGCATCTGAATGTAAAAGGGAAAAAAGTAGTGTCTGTTTTAAGCGGCGGAAATATGGATGTGATCACCATGGCATCTGTGGTGCAGCATGGCCTGATTCAGAGAGACCGGATCTTTACCATCTCGGTACTGCTTCCGGATAAGCCCGGCGAGTTGGTGCAGGTGGCAGCCATTATTGCAAAGGAGCAGGGCAATGTGATTAAACTGGAGCATAACCAGTTTGTGAGCACAAACCGGAATGCGGCGGTAGAACTTCGCATTACCCTGGAGTGTTTTGGAACGGAGCATAAGGCCAAGATTGTGGAGGCTTTAAGAAAACAGGGGTATGATCCGAAGTTTGAGAATGCCAGCCTGTAATTGAGATACTGAGACAGAGAGGGAGTTTGACTGTGGAGACACAGAAGAAAGGGGATCTGACAACAGGTTCCATAGGAAAGAAAATGTTGTTTTTCAGCCTGCCGCTGATGGTTTCCAATTTGCTGCAGGTACTGTTCAACATGGCGGATATTGCAGTGGTGGGACAGTTTGCAGGATCCAGCGCCCTGGGTTCTGTAGGTTCTACCACCACTCTGGTGGGAATGTTTACCGGAGCGCTGATCGGAATGGGCGGCGGCATTAATGTGCTGGCCGCCAGATATTTTGGAGCAAGAGATAAAAAAGGCACTGAAGAAACGATTCATACGGCGTTGCTTCTGAGCATACTTATAGGTGGAGCACTGCTTCTGGCCGGGGTTCTTTTTTCGCGGCCGATTCTGGAACTGTTAAAGACAAAGCCGGAGCTTTTGGAGGGGGCGGTTCTCTATATTCGGATTTATTTCCTGGGACTTCCGGCCCTGGCAGTCTACAATTTCGGTAATGCTGTGTTCAGTGCAGCGGGAGATACCAAGCGGCCTCTGTTTTATTTGGGGTTTGCAGGGATTGTCAATGTTTGTCTGAATCTGTTTTTTGTGATCTGCTGTGGGATGGCAGAGGAGGGAGTGGCTCTGGCCAGTGTGATCTCTCAATACATTTCCGCAGCGCTGATTCTTGCGGCCCTGTTTCGCAGCAGGGAGGATTATAAGCTGCGGCCTGGCTGTCTGAAAATCCATAAGGAAAAGGCACGGTTGATTTTGCAGATTGGAGTTCCCTCTGCGATGCAGAATGCCATCTTCCAGATTGCCAATTTGTTTATTCAGGTTGGAGTCAATTCTTTCAGCGCCACTATGGTAGCAGGCAATTCAGCGGCAGCCAATGCAGATTCACTGATCTACGATGTGATGGCAGCCTTTTACATGGCCTGCGGCAGTTTTATGGGGCAGAATTACGGCGCAGGGAAAAAGAAGCGGGTGATGAGAAGCTATCTGATCAGTCTGGCCTATTCTTTCGGCATTGGAACAGTCATGGGACTTTCGCTGGTATTTTTTGGGGAAGGCTTCCTGGGACTGTTTACTTCCGATCCGGCAGTGATTGATGCAGGAATGAAACGCCTTACTATCATGGGTTTTTCCTACGGAATCTCTGCCTTTATGGATGCCACCATTGCCGCTTCCAGGGCGCTGGGCAAAAGTCTGATTCCCACGGTGATTGTGATCCTGGGCTCCTGTGTGTTTCGGGTAATCTGGGTGTACACGGTATTTGCCTATTTCAGAACCATTCCGTCTTTGTATCTGCTGTATGTGTTTTCCTGGACGATTACAGCGGCTGCGGAGATCGCCTATTTCAGAAAGATATACCGGAGTCAGGTGACGCTGGCTTAGCGATGACAGGTGGAAACTCTGGAAAACGGTAAGGTGGAAACAAGGCTATCTGTGAAGAAAAATGGACTGCGTACAGAGTTATGTTCAGATACCAAAAAAATTAGCCGGATCCTATCTGGGAAGAAAGACCGTCTGTGTGCAGAAAAAAGGGGTTGTACACGGATACTATAGTATAGAAGAGACAGGAGGATTTATGGACTTTTTAGCAATCCTGCTGCTTCCCATGCTGGGGACCACCCTGGGAGCGGCAACGGTATTTTTTGTTAAGAACAAGATCAATGAGGGGGTGGAGAAGCTGCTGCTGGGGTTTGCGGCCGGAGTAATGATAGCGGCTTCTGTCTGGTCACTTCTGATACCTGCTATTGAGATGGCAGAAGAACACACGGGAACAGGCATGGCCTGGCTGCCTGCGGCGGCAGGCTTCCTCCTTGGCGTACTGTTTCTTTTACTTCTGGACAGCGTGATTCCTCATCTACACGCAAAAAGTCAGGAGCCGGAGGGCGTGAAAACCAGTTTCTCCAAAACTGTAATGCTGGTTCTGGCAGTGACTCTTCATAATCTTCCGGAGGGAATGGCAGTTGGAGTCACTTTTGCGGGAGCCCATATGGGAAATACCGGTATCACCATGGCGGGAGCTGTGACTCTGGCTCTTGGAATTGCCATACAGAATTTTCCGGAGGGAGCCATCATCTCCCTTCCCTTGAAAGGGGAGGGCGTGGGCAGGAGACGGGCGTTTCTTTACGGAGCCGGCTCCGGGATTGTGGAGCCTATCGGCGCTGTAATTACCATTCTTCTGGCTGAGCAGGTGGTTCCCATTCTTCCTTACCTGCTTGCTTTTGCAGCGGGAGCCATGATCTATGTGGTGGTGGAGGAGCTGATACCGGAATCCCAGATGGGGAGGCACTCCAACATTGGAACGGTGGGGGTGGCCCTTGGGTTTGCGCTGATGATGGTTCTGGATGTGGCTTTGGGATAGAGACAAAGGCTGGAGATTCAGAAACTTTTCAGATTATTTAGCGCTGGTGCACAAAGGAGAGCTGGCGCGCCTTTTGTAGAGAGAGGATGCTGTAAAATATTGCTTATGGTGGATTTTCCGTATGTTTTCCATAGAAAACCATTTTGGTTTTCCTGAAAAAATAAGGAAAAAATACCGGGGGGCGCAGTTTGCAGTATCCTTATTTTTATGGGATTAAGAAAGTCCTTACTTTTTTAGAATAAAAACATGGTGGGCAGACTCTCCATAAAAAACACATAAAACTGTGATAAAATATTGACGGGAGCAGGAAGAAGCAAGAAGACTGCAAAACAACCGTTGGAGGGGAAACATGGCACAGATATTAGTGATTGAGGATGATAAGGAGATTCAGGCAGTGCTGGAGAACTATCTTATAGAAGAGGGATACTCTGTTTTTCTGGCAGGGGACGGACTGGAGGGGATTGCGGCCTTTCATGGAAAGGAAGCGGATCTGATTCTGCTGGATGTGATGCTTCCTAAGATAGATGGGTTTACCGTGCTGGAGCTGATACGAAAAGAATCTCAGATCCCGGTGATTCTGGTGACGGCCAGAGACAGTGTGGAGGATCAGGTAAATGGATTTGATCTTCTGGCAGATGATTATGTGACAAAGCCCTTTGATATGCCGGTACTGCTGTGCAAGATCCGGGCAGTGCTGCGAAGAGCAGGAAGCCGGGAAGGGGGAGAGCGGCTGCGTTACCGGGATCTGGAGCTGGATGAAGAGGAATACCGGGGATATTTTAAGGGCAGAGAGTTTGAGCTGACCCAGAAGGAGTTTGAATTGCTGCGGGTGTTCCTTACAGCGCCAGGGAAGGTGTATACCAGACAGAGCCTTTTGGATCAGGTGTGGGGCTTTGATTATTTTGGAGAGGAGCGGATCGTGGATACTCATATTAAAAATCTTAGAAAAAAACTGGGTGCAGATTATATTCAGACGGTGCGCGGGGTGGGCTACCGGGTGGAAAAGCAATGAGGGGGAAAAGAAGCCTTACAGTCAAGGTGTTTTTGCTTACTGCAGGGCTGCTCCTGGGGATCAGCCTGCTCACCTGGGTTCTGATCGTGTCCTTTTTACCCTCCACCTACGAAAATGAACTGGAGAACCGCCTTGCAGCAGCAGCCGGAGAACTGATAGAGGAGTTGGAACAGTACGATTCCTGGGAAAAAGCAGAAAATCTCCTGCAGCTTTTTGCAGCCACCAACCAGGCCAGTGTAACGCTTCTGGATGAAGAGGGAGAGATCCTTTTTACCCGCAGTTGGATCGATACTGCGGAGGACATGGTGGGCATGGCGGTGGAAGCGGAAAATGTTTTGACTGGAGCTGAGGCTGCGGCAGTGGAGGCGGAAAGCGTTTCGGATGAAGGGAATGCTGTGGCTGTGACAGAGGAAAGCGTTTTAGCCAGATATCCGGCTGAGGAGGAAGGAGCCTCTGCCATGAAATCCTATCCAGTGAAGCTGGGAGAGGAGGAGGGGACTCTTCTGTTGTTGGGCACTATGAAATCCGTGAGTCAGGCTATGACGGTTTTGAAACAGCTTCTTCCCATGATTTTTCTGGTGATTGTGGCAGCTGCTTTGATTTGTGCAGCAGGAGCTTCCGCTTATCTTACCAGTCCCATCCGGCGGTTGAGCCGTGTGGCTGGGAAAATGGCAGCTCTGAATTTTCAGGAAAAATGTCCGGAGGGACGCAGGGATGAGATTGGACTTCTGGGTGAGAGCTTAAATGAGCTGTCCGGGAATTTGAATCAAGCGTTGAATGAACTGAAGGAGAGTAATCAGAAGCTTCGCTCTTTTTTTGCAGCAGCTTCCCATGAATTAAAAACCCCGGTGACGATTTTAAAAGGTCATCTTGGGGGAATGTGTGAGAACCTGGATGCTTACCGGAATCGTGAGGAATATCTGCGCCGTTCTTATCAGGTGGCAGAGACCATGGAGGGAATGATCCGGGAAATTCTGGCAGTATCCAGAATGGAGTCAGGCGCCTGGCAGGTATCCAGAGAAAAAGTGGATCTGGCAGAGCTTTTGCGGAGCCTGACGGCAGAGCTGTGGGAGCTTATGGAGGGAAAAGCACTTCATTTGGAGCTTCAGGCTCCGGAGCATCTTTTCTGTCTGGCAGATAAAGAAATGATGAAAAAGGTTTTCAGGAATCTGCTGACTAACGGGATCCGCTATTCTCCTCCGGGAGCGCAGATCCGGATGGATCTGAGGATGGAGGGGAAAGAGGACATTCTTTTCTGGATAGAGAATACAGGAGTGCATTTGTCGGAAGAAGCCCTGGGCCGGATGTTTGAACCCTTCTATCGAGCGGAAAATTCCAGAAACAGGGAGAGCGGGGGAAGCGGTCTTGGACTGTATATTGTAAAGATGATACTGGAGCTGCATCAGGCAAAGTTCAGCGGGGAAAATTCTAGGGATGGGGTGCGCATCTGGTTTCGCATGAAGCAGGAAAACCATGCCGAAATCTGTGAAAACCATACAGAAATCTATAGCAGCTACACAGAAATCACATAAAAACAGCAAGGGAATCACATAAAACAATGGTATTCTTTCCTTATCAGCAATGCAGTTCACAGTATTTTGAACCTGCGCTGAAAAATAATCGATCTGTTTTTAAGGAGGAAGTATCATGAAAAGAAGAAAAATGGCAGCGGTATTTATGGCAGCAGGTCTGGCCTGCATCCTGAGTGCAACAGGAGCAATGGCGGATAAGCTCCCGGAAGAGCGAACCTGGGAAGAGAAAGAAATCTGGTCCGTGTATGGGAAACGAGGAGAGGACGGAAGTAGAATCTACAGCATGGACGGCGGAGACACCTGGATCAGTGAAGAAAAGTATGAGAAATCTTACCCGGATCTGGAACTGGAGTGGTGGACCTACCCAGAGTATAAAGAATATGTGGAGGAACAGGAAAAGCTTTTGCAGGAAATGGCAGATAAGCATATTATGGGCTATACCAGTCAGAGAGGCGTATTTACCTGGAATCAGGAACTGGCGGATGAGGCGATGGCACAGTACAGGCAGGAGTTGGAAAAGCTGGAGGCAGGGGTCTGGATTTCCAAGCCTGCAAAGGGAACAGAAACAGGCAGCAGCTATGAGTTTTATACAGATCAGGACGCTGATGGGGAGGCTGAGGATCGTGACGGAGTCATTAGAGTTTCCCGTGAAGCGGAAAGGATTTGTGCGGTTTCAGAGGATTCTGCAGAGGCAGTAAAGGAGGGGAGTGAAGAGACTGCGGCGGCAGCTGAGGATATCGCTGTGGAGACAGATGCAGGAGAGGAGACTGCCGGGGAGTCATCGGAGGGTGGAACTGTTGCTGTAGAAACTGTGACGGATGAAGCGTATGAGCTGTCTGAAGAGGAGTACCGGGAATGGTTAAAGGAAGAAGAAAAACGGGAAGAGGAGTATGAAAAGGCAGGGATCACCAGAGACAAAACATCAGGAACCCTGATGTGGAAAGGATGTCCGGTGCGTTTTTTGCTGGACGACAATGGAAGCATCTATACCCAGGGATATCAGGGCGAAGAAAATGAGGCGGTCTATCTCTATGTTTCCAGGGACAGCCAGGAGAAAATCAAAGAGGTTTTTGGGATTACCGGAGAGGAAGCGGCAGCGCTGCTGGCTAAAAAGGATACAGAGCGGTAGAGGGAGGAAAAGACAGAAAAGAAAGTAAAGATAAAAATAGATAAAAGAGAGCAGGGAAGATACAGCAAACAAAAAGCCTGAGTCAAGAATGTAAAGCGCCATCAATGGCAGCAAAGCTCCTGACAGGGCTTTTTCTTTGTTGTGTTGGATGATCAAGAGAAAGAATAAGTGTGTGTGTTTAAAGAGCAGAGAAATGACAAGGTTATGACAGTTTTCATTGTGGCGGATCAATACAACTGATATAATATGGATAGGAAGAATGCGGCAAATTAGAATCTGGCGGAGGAACAGCATGAAGCATAAAGGAACTAAACGAATAGAAACAGATAGACTAATATTAAGACCATTTTGTATAGATGATATAAATGCCGCATACAAGAATTGGACGTCTGACGAGAAGGTTACAGAATTTTTAAGATGGTCTACGCACACAAGTGTAGCAGTAACAGAGAGAGTATTAAAAGGTTGGGTAGAAAAAAGCGAAAAGAAAGATTTTTATCAGTGGGCAATCGTCTTAAAAGATATTGGAGAACCTATTGGCACAATAAGTGTTGTTGATAGTAACGAATCGCTGAATATTCTGCATATAGGTTATTGTATAGGAAGTAAATGGTGGCACAAGGGAATTACTACAGAGGCATTTTGTGCAATCATCCCATATTTATTTGATGAAGTTGGAGCGAATCGAATTGAGTCTCAGCATGACCCGAATAATCCACATTCAGGAAATGTAATGAAAAAATGTGGATTGACTTATGAAGGGACATTACGCCAATCTGATTTTAGCAATAAAGGTATTGGGGATGCTTGTATGTATAGTTTGCTGAAATCAGATTGGGAGAATGCAAAACATAGATAAACTCCAGTCTGTGGAAGCAATTAGATACAAGAAAAAATGAATTTAACATAGGAGTGGATTGTATCCAAGATTTGTATTGACAAACCTGGGCAGGAAGGTTAAAATAGTTAGTAAATACTAACTAAAGAAAATAAAGGAGGAAGGAATGGGGAGTGTTAAAAAATATCTGAAAACTGTCATTATTTTTTTGCAAAAAGATTAGTCAAAACTAACATAAACAGTACCTATCAATGTTCTGAAATCAGGAGGTTTTATTTCCTGTCCTTTTAATTCTGGGGAGGGGATCTTTCGGAAAATAAAAACTGAAACAGAAAACAGCGAAGAAAGGCGGTAATATGAGCATAGTAATCATCGGCGGTCATGACCGGATGGCAGGTCAGTATAAACAAATCTGTAAGAGGTACAATTGTAAGGCAAAGGTTTTTACGCAGATGCCTGCATGTTTTGGAAAACAGATCGGAAGCCCGGATTTGATTGTGCTTTTTACTAATACGGTTTCCCATAAGATGGCCCGCTGTGCTGCAGAAGAGGCACAGCGGTGCCATGCAGACATTGTGAGATCACATACCAGCAGTAAAAACGCATTAGAAGAAATTCTTGGAGCGGTTTGCGTATCATAAAGGGCGGTATTTCTTATGAGATGGTCTTTTTTTCAGTCCGTTTATATAATAAAAGACCGATGCCTACCAGGGACACCGGTCTTTTATTATATAAATGGACTGTTTTACTGCCTTCCTATTATTTATTAAGAAATGGAATTAAGAAATGGATTCCCATAGAGACCAAAAAGCTCTTGGAAGTGCAGTTCTAAAGAGGCAGCACAGGCCAAGTTTGTTTATTTTACGCCGTTACTTTTTTGATAGAAACGATTTTAGTCCGGAAAGAACGGAAAATACCGGTTTTTTCCAGGATACCTGTAAGGGTAAAGAAAATAACAGAGTCAATGGGCCACATAATCAGATTCTTCAAAGCCCGAGCAGGCAGGATTGCCAGGAACCCTTTTCCGTACAGCATATCCAGCCATAACGTATTCAAAAATACATTGACGATCAGCGCCACAATGCCCTTTGCCACCAGCACCCGTCCAAGGGTCAGAGGCTTTTTGTAATAAAACCATCCATAGATGAAGGCGGCCAGCATGGCATTGAAAGTAAAGCCAAAGAAGAAGGGCCCGGAAGGATGAATGAAATATTTGAACACATCCAGAACTCCTGCGAAGAGCGTTCCGGTGATAGGACCAAACAGCAGATCCACCAGCTGATTGGGAAAAGCCGATCTTTATGTAGGGCCCCAGGTCAATGGCAACAGACTCCAGGATAAATCCCAGAGCAGCAAACATAGCGCATGCCGCTATTACAGGAACTTTTTTCATTTCCTGAAGAGATTGGGAAAAACGATTCTTTTTTTCCATAAAAAAATTACCTCCTTTACAGAATCCTCAGACTACAATAGGAGATAACCCTGGTATTTACCTTCTGTTGCAGCGAGATGCAGTCCGCGTATCGTAAGAATAACCTTTTCGTCTCTCCGACAACTCTCTATCCGGTGAGCACTTCACGCACGCAAACTTACTCTGCATTCATTTGTACAAGTGCCATTATAAGGGCTTAGAGAGAAAAAAGCAAGGATAATTTTAGAAAAAATGATTTTTTATTTTGGAAATTTAGAGAAAAATTAGAGCTTTCTTTGATACCCTAATCATAAAATGCAATCGCAGAAGATTGTTTCGTAACCGTAATAGTGTAAGCAGAAGGAGAAGCGTGTATGATTGCTGTAATTTATTCGTTTTTATGTATTCTGATACCCTGCGGCCTTTATCAGGTCTATGCAGAGAGAAAGAAGAAGGCTTTTGCAGGATGGGAAAAGAAGCATCTGTTCTGTCACAGAGTATGGGTGTTCCTTTTTTTTCTTTACCTGGATGCCGCTTTTTTAACGGCAGGAATTGGGACTGTCTGGGATATTGGGGAGTATGATACCCTGATCCGTTTGGATGAGATCAATCTGCTGCCTTTCCAATCAGAGGGGGCTATGACCTATGTGCTGAATATTATTATGTTTCTGCCCCTTGGTTTTTTACTGCCGTTAATATGGGGAGAATACCGAAGCCTGAAAAGGACGGCGGTAGCAGGAGCCTGTCTTTCTCTGGCCATAGAAGTATGCCAGTTGTTTAATTTGCGAGCTACGGATATAGATGATCTGATGATGAACACCCTGGGAGCAGTCTTTGGATATTTGCTCTGGTGTTTGTTTCACATGCTTTTTTCAAAAGCGGGAAAGGACGGAGAGTTGCTTTTTCCTGGAGAACCGGAGCGCTATCTTGGTTTGTCGGTTCTTGGCACTTTCTTATTCTATAATTGGAGGTGGCTGTTGTAAAGTAACGTAGAACTGTAAGGCAACGAACCTAAAATGACTTCTGGTCGAACAGTAGAAAAATGATGACGAAAGATACTACAAATGTTATAATGTTCGCATATAGATATGATAATTTGACAATTGCTTTTTCTTATTGGTATCTGCCTTTTCCTTTTTAACGGAGGTACTGAAATGACATTTTACGAACAGATGGTCCCTTTACTTTCCAATTTGCTGGAAATAGGCGAAACCTTAAAAGCACCGATTTGCGGCACACTATTGCAAAAAAAGCGAAATTACACATTTGGATATTTAGGATTGAGCGAAAATGCGATATTGGTATCCCTTCTTCAAGGCGATTCGCAAAAATTAAAGGGAACCAGCCGTATCCTTTTCAGTAATATCCAAAGAACAAAAGTGCGAAAGAGTTTGATTCCGCTTCAATATATTCTCCGAATCTATTTAACAGATGGAGATATGATAAAGTTCCGAATATCTAAAAAAGTCTATGGATTTGCTACGCAGGAAGAAAATCTGGACATCCTCCTGAACAAAATGAAAACTTACACATAACCAGAAACATCAACAGCAGAAATGCTGATTAAAATCTCACCCCCTTACTTGAAGGAGATTACCTATGTATCAAGAAAACGAACTCAAAAAATTGTATGAGCGTCTAAAAGCGCAATATCCCCAGTATCATCTGGAGTTTTTAGGAGACAGCTTGATTCTTAAACAACTCCACAGTAAGGTTGAGGTAAACAGGGATGGTGCAAAGCTGTATGTAAACGGAAATCTGTACGATCAATTTAGCAGTGAAGATGTGGATGATTCGGATGATTTGTATGAACTGATTGAGGCATTTTTATTGGATATTCAGCAGGCAGGAATGAAACAGGGAAACGAAACCTATATTGCCGCCACCAAGCAGGCCGCCAAGATGGGGAGCCGCTTTCTTATTGGAACAGCGATGTGTTTTACCATCGTGATGATTGGCCTGATCACTGCTAACAGCCCTTGGCTGCTCCTGTTGGTCTTTCTTTTTCCGGTGCTCTCTCTTTTTATTCTAAAACAAATGCGAAAAAAGATCTTCCAACGCTGCTGGATCTGCCCGGCTTGCGGCCAGCCCTTACCTATGGGCGGGAAAGGCCATAGGTGTGAAATGGCGTATGTGTCCCAATGCCCTCACTGTTCCCATGTACTGGAGCAACCGCTGGAGTTAGAGTCCGTTCAGAGGGAATATGCTACCCAAAAGCCTCTGGAACCACCCCATGACCTACCTATTCCTGGAAGCAAGTGGCCTTGCATGATCACTGGAAGTGTTACTACCGCCTTTGCGCTGTTCCTGCTGCCGCTAATTTCTATTCCCGACGGAAGTGAGTCTCTGGATATGATGGGCGTGGGAATCGGTGTTGTGCTGTTGTTGATCCTTCTCGGATTTGGAATTGTGTTGCTGTTCTGTCGCCATAAAGAACCGGAAGAAACAGAACCACCGATCGTCGTTGTGCGGGAACGGAAAATAGTCGCCGTGCTTGGAATCATCCAGTGGTGTCTTTCCCTTGTTGCGATGCTGGCAGCCGTTATCGCGGCTGGGACACCGCCTTTTGATGCTGCGTTTACCTTTGTAATTACCCTAATTGGGTTACCATTCATGCTGCTGGGCGTGTGGATGCTGCTGGCCGAACGCAACCGATCTCTGTTTGTGTTCCAAGATAACTCTATTTTGTATATCAGCAGTTGGGGCAGGAAACGAGAATTTGCACCGGGACGAGTGGTTTCGGTACGGCTGACGGCCAACCGATCCATCCATTTACGGAACAAGGACGGGAAAAAGTTGGCATCCATTGAGACCAATATGCGGGGCATTCCTCGGTTTGCGGAGTGGCTTGAAAGCACCAATCTTACGGCAACCCTGACCCCTACCATGGAAAAGCAGGCCAAGCAGGAGGAACAACAGGAAAGCACCGTCCAATGGCGTGAGGAGTACTACACCCGATGGCACGACCATATCAAGGGCATCCGTGTGGGTCTGTGGGTTGTCATGCTACTGTTTGCCGCTGGTGTCATTGCCCCCATCCCATTGTATCTTTTGGGTGCAAAGTTTACCACTGTTATGAAAATCGGCGCTCTGGCACCTATCCCGTTTCTGGTGTTCTGTCTTGTGTTTGCACCAGTGCTGCTCTTTGGTGACCGCCCTCAAAACGCCACTCCTGAGTGGAGCGCTATGCATATCCATGTACCGCTTATTCCCTGTCTGCTGATTGGATTTGCTTACTTCTGGCAGGTCAGCAACATCTGGGGCGGTTGGGTGCTTCAGGAGGCAGACGGCAATTGGGGATGGTTGCTCCGGGTGCTGTCCATCACCACTATTTTGACGATGCTGCAAGTTCTGCGCACACCGAGACGGTTGCGGGTAGGTGCAGGGTTGTTTATGGGATTGGTGGGACTGTCCATTGCCTGCGGGTTGCATTACTGCGTCAACGCAGCCTTTATTGGCCCGGCTCAGCACTATCCGGCTGTTATTGTGGACAGCCATGCAGATGACCCGGATGTGGATGACGATGATTATAAGCTTACCATTGTGTTGGACAATGGGGAAGAAACAGATCTTGTTGTCACAGAAAAAGTATATGAGATGGCTATGGATGGCGAATCACTGGAAGTTTGCCAAAGGGAAAGTCCTTTTGGCGTGATTCTGCTGGATATCCATTTACCTTAAGCGGGAAAAGTAGAATAATTAAGAAGTTAGAATCCGGAAAATGTGAAGAATAAAGAAATTATATATCCTTAAATAGTTTTAATTTGTTTTTGGTTAGTAACTATAACGAATGTTGGGGGCAAATAATATTGTAGTAAATATTATTACTGGCAGACCAAACACAATTAAATTTAAACAGTTTTACTAAGTGGGAAATCGAAAAAGGTTTCCTGCTTCTTGCCACCCAAATTGAATATGGAGCTTTAAAGCACTTGCTGTTTTCACTTTGAAAATGACAGGTGCCGAATATCATTATGAGTGGGGACAAATACAATCATTCTATGATAATCGTTCTTGTCGAATAGGGATAGTAATGATGTTTACGTAGGAAGATTGGGCAATATTTGAGGAAAGAGTATGAGAGATACATTAAAAAGTGAAAAATATTTAAGATGAAATAAGATGGCATAAGGCGAAAATAGGAAAACAGAACCCCCTTGATTTTACAATAAGATAGCATCAGTGTACAGGGGACCGTATTGTCTCTTGTACACTGATGCTAAGCAAAGACAAAATAACACGAACAACAGTTCGTAAAGAAAAAATACTTGACAGCCGGGGGAACATGGTGTATTCTATGTAAGGTGATTTCAGATGGAAAAGATTGTACAGCAGACATTATTGTTTGATTTTTACGGAGAACTGCTCACAGAGCATCAGCAGAGGATTTATGAAGACGTGGTGTGCAACGATATGTCCTGCAGCGAGGTGGCTGCAGAGCAGGGAGTGAGCCGCCAGGGAGTTCACGATCTGGTGAAGCGGTGCAATAGGCAGTTGGAAGAGTATGAGGCAAAGCTCCATCTGGTAGAAAAATTTCTGGAGATTCAGGGACAGGTTCGTAAGATCCGTCAGGAGATGATCTGGGCAGAGCGGACTGGGCAGATGCCTGGACTTCAGGAGATCATTCAGATATCCGATGAGATTTTAGAGGAGTTGTGACAATGGCTTTTGAGAGCTTATCTGAAAAACTGCAGAATGTGTTTAAAAGCCTGCGTGGGAAAGGGCGACTGACAGAAGCGGATGTTAAGACAGCGCTGAAAGAAGTTAAGATGGCTCTTCTGGAGGCGGATGTCAGTTTTAAGGTGGTAAAGCAGTTTGTAAAATCTGTTCAGGAAAAGGCTGTGGGACAGGACGTGATGAACGGGCTGAACCCAGGGCAGATGGTGATCAAGATCGTCAATGACGAGCTGGTGCGCCTGATGGGATCTGAGACAGTAGAGCTGGCTTTAAAGCCCAGTTCCGAAGTAACCGTTGTTATGATGATGGGGCTTCAGGGCGCAGGTAAGACCACTACAGTGGCAAAGCTGGCAGGAAAATTAAAAAGTAAGGGACGCAGGCCGCTTTTGGTTGCCTGTGACGTATACCGTCCTGCCGCGATCCAGCAGCTTCAGATCAACGGAGAGAAGCAGGGAGTTGAGGTCTTTTCTCTTGGAGATCAGGAAAAACCTGCCAATATCGCGAAAGCGGCGGTAGAGTATGCAAAAAAAAATAGCTTCAATGTAGTGTTTTTAGATACTGCCGGACGCCTTCATGTAGATGAGAGCATGATGGGAGAACTGCAGGAGATTAAAGAGACTGTTGCGGTAGACCAGTGCGTGCTGGTGGTAGATGCCATGACGGGACAGGATGCAGTGAATGTATCTGAGATGTTTAATGATAAGATCGGCATTGACGGTGTGATCCTCACAAAGCTGGACGGAGATACCAGAGGCGGAGCAGCTCTTTCTATCAGAGCCACCTGCGGAAAACCGATTTTATATGTGGGTATGGGTGAAAAACTCAGCGATTTGGAGCAGTTTTATCCGGATCGGATGGCGTCCAGGATTCTTGGCATGGGAGATGTGATGTCCCTGATCGAGAAGGCTCAGGAGCAGATCGATGAAGAGAAAGCCAGAGAGATGGAGCAGAAGCTGAAGAAGGCTACCTTTGGCTTTGATGATTATCTGGAGAGCATGAACCAGATGAAGAAGATGGGCGGTATTTCCAGTGTACTCAGCATGATGCCGGGTCTTGGGGGCGGTCAGATGAAGCAGATTGAGGATGCGGTGGATGAAAAGGCCATGGCCAGAACAGAAGCCATTATCCTTTCTATGACTCCCGCAGAGCGTTCCAATCCGGCGATTTTAAATCCTTCCAGGAAGCAGAGAATCGCGAAAGGCGCTTGCGTGGATATCAGCGAGGTAAATAAGCTGGTAAAGCAGTTTGAGCAAGTCCGTAAGCTGATGAAGCAGTATGGCGGTCTCATGAGCGGCAAGGGTGGTAAAAGGGGAAGATTTAAACTTCCTTTTTAACATAAATCAAATGAACCTAAGGAGGTGAAACACATGGCAGTAAAGATTAGATTGAGAAGAATGGGTCAGAAAAAGGCTCCTTTCTATAGAATCGTTGTAGCTGATTCCAGATCTCCCAGAGATGGAAAATGTATCGAAGAGATCGGCACCTACAATCCGGCAACTGATCCCAGCGAGTTCAAGATTAACGAGGAGCTGGCAAAGAAGTGGCTGGCAAACGGCGCACAGCCTACCGAGGTAGTTGGTAAGCTTTTCAAGGCAGCAGGAATCGAAAAATAGGATAGAGGTGTGCAAAGATGAAGGAATTAGTTGAAGTTATTGCAAAGTCTCTAGTCGATAATCCTGAAGAAGTAGTGGTTACTGAGAAAGAAAACGGAAAAACCCTTCTGGTTGAACTGAAGGTAGCGCCTACAGATATGGGAAAAGTTATCGGAAAGCAGGGAAGAATTGCCAAGGCGATCCGCTCTGTTGTAAAAGCTGCAGCGTCAAGAGAAGATAAAAAGGTGATCGTTGATATTCTTTAAGCGTCCGCTTGGGAATTGCGAGAGCAGTGAATGGTCCCGGTGATATTGGAGAGAAATCTCTGGTACCATCGGGATTTTAAATATAGGAGAACATATGGAAAATTTACTTCAGGTGGGAGCAGTCACTGCCACCCATGGATTACGGGGGGAAGTCAAAGTATTTCCCACAACCGATGATCCAAAACGGTATGATGATCTGGAAGAAGTGCTTTTGGATACAGGAAAAGAACTGCTGCTTCTTAAGGTAGAGCAGGTACGGTATTTTAAACAATTTGTAATCGTAAAATTCAAGGGGTTGGATCGGATTGAGGATGTAGAGAAATTTGTGAAAAAATCTCTTTATGTCACAAGGGAGCATGCGGTGAAACTGGAGGAGAACGAATATTTCATTGCGGATCTGATCGGGCTGAAGGTTTTTGACGAGGCTGGGATTTGTCTTGGGATCCTCGCAGAGGTGCTTTCCACGGGAGCCAACGATGTGTATGTGGTAAAGAATCAGGAGAGAGAGATACTCATTCCTGCCATCGGTCAGTGTGTTTTGGATGTGAACCTGAAGGAGGGTGTGATGCGAGTCCATCTTTTGGAGGGACTGATCTAAGAAAGTTTTCAGAGCATTTTAGGCGGCAGAAAAGAAGGGAATAAATAATGAATTATCATGTACTGACATTATTTCCGGAGATGATTGAGCAGGGAATGAACACCAGCATTATTGGCCGGGCAATGGGCAAAGGTCTGATCTCCCTGGAGGCCATCAATATTCGGGACTATGCGGAGGAAAAACGAAAGGGTCGGGTGGACGATTATCCTTATGGCGGCGGCGCGGGTATGGTGATGCAGGCAGAGCCGGTGTATGCTTCTTACGAAGCCCTTTGTGAACGTCTTGGGAAACGGCCGAGAGTGATCTATCTGACCCCCCAGGGCCAGGTGTTTCATCAGGCCCTGGCTAGGGAGTGGGCAAGGGAGACAGATCTGGTGTTTCTCTGCGGTCACTATGAGGGAATTGACGAGAGGGTTCTGGAAGAGATTGTGACGGACTATGTTTCTATAGGAGATTATGTGCTTACGGGAGGAGAACTTCCGGCTATGGTTCTGATGGATGCAGTATCCAGAATGGTGCCGGGAGTTTTGAGCAATGAAGAATCTGCTCAGTTTGAGAGCTTTCAGGATAATCTTTTGGAATATCCTCAGTACAGCCGCCCGGAGGAGTGGCGGGGGCGTAAGGTTCCTCCTGTGCTTTTGTCCGGTCATCATGGAAATGTGGATCAGTGGCGGCGGGAGCAGTCTCTGAGGCGAACGCTGGAGCGGAGACCAGATCTGCTGGAAAATGCGAAACTAAGTCAAAAGGATCGGAAATATCTGGAAAATTTTATTGAAAAATGAAAATAGAGGAAAGGTTCAAGCAGCAAATTGCCAGTTTTATGTTATTATATCATAACTGGTGATTGCTGTTTTTCTTTTTTGAGTATTATTGTGCAGAAGGCGGATAAAATTGACCGATCTATTTGGTAAATATTTATATTTAATTTCTTGAATATTGCGTTCTTTTCAGATATCATTGAGTTCATCATATAGATTTCTTTTGTGTTTCGGAGCATCAAAAGAATAACGCAGTAATACGGGGAAGGGGCATATTACATGAAAGAGCAGATAACTACGCTGAGGAAGCGTTTGCGGTATTTTTTGCTGGTGGTATTGATCATGTCTGTTTGTCTGGGCGTATTTTATCAGATTGCAATGCAGAATACCACGCGGCTTGCGGTAGAATCCATGGAAAATATTATGGGGAAAATCAATCTTGATACCTATAATATCCTGCATGAGGCGGAAGAGGTGGCCCATTTGGTAGCCAAAGATTCGGAACTTCAGAAGGCATTGAGGAAGCCGCTTCCTGGTACAAGCCAGGAACTTTATAGGCAGAGGATGGATTTGAATGCAAAACTTTGGGATATAAAACGGTATACTCCGAATATCGACGGAATCTATGTAGTTGGAGAGAATGGAGCACAATACCGATCTGCTTTTTCTTCCATGCTCCAGAAAGATTTCCGCAGGGAAGAATGGTATCAAGAGCTAAAAAAGACGAAAAGTTCTATCTGGTCATGTTTTGGAGAGGGGTCCTTTATTATACGAGACCTTGATTCCTATATGATTTCTTTGAGATATCCGGTGATTGATCGCGCTTCTTATGAGTTTATGGGGGCTGTGGTGCTTGATATTTCCATGGAGAATCTTCGACAGATTGCTCAGGAGGGGATGGGGTTTGACGGTACATTGATATTGCTGGATGAAAGAAACCAGATGTTGTATACAGATATGGATAAAGAGGCAGATCTTTCTGTTTTAGAGGGTGTAAAGCGGTGGTTTTCGGAAAAAGAAATAGAAAAGTCGGGAACGGCAACGGCAGATATTGGCGGAAATGGGTATCTGATTTCCGGAATGGCGTTGGATATTGCCGGCTGGAAGATTGTGGGTATGATTCCGGAACAGGTGATTTACGAGCAGCTGAATATGATGAAAGGCATGTTGCTGGCCGTGAGTGTTATCTGTATTTGTCTTTCAGTTGTTTTGGCTATTTCAGTGTCAAACGGAGTGTCCCGGCCAGTGCGCGATATCCGAACGGCAATGAAAAATATGGAACACGGCAATCTGGAGGTTCATGTAGAGAGCAACCGAAATGATGAAATGGGAGCACTGGCAGTTTCGTTTAACCACATGGCAAATGAGCTGAAAATTTTGGTGCAGGAGCAAAAGAAAGCACAGGAGAAATTAAGAAGAGCAGAACTGAAAGCGCTGCAGGCGCAGATTAATCCGCATTTTCTCTATAATACGCTGGATTCCATCAATTGGATGGCAAGAGCTGGTGAAATTAGCCAAGTAGGTGAGATGATTAATTCTCTGAGTATTTTCTTTCGCATTAGTTTAAGCGGTGGAAAAATGTTTATTACAGTAGAGGAAGAACTACGCCACGTTGAGAATTACATTTTAATACAGAAAAAGCGCTATGAAAAATATCTCGATTATAAGATTGAGGTTCCGGCAGAACTTTACAGCTGCAGCTGTCTGAAAATGATTTTGCAGCCATTGGTGGAGAATGGGATTTATCATGGGATCAAGGAAAAAGGACAACGGGGAATGATCAGTATCACAGCAGAAGAGAAGGAAGATATGCTTCTTTTTTATGTGACAGATACGGGAAAGGGAATGAGTGCTGAAAAGTTAAAAGAATTGGAACAGATGATGAAAAAGGGAATTGAGTATGATAGCAGTTCCTATGGGGTGATTAATGTGCAGCAGAGGATACAGACCTGTTATGGCGAGCAGTATGGACTGCATTTTCAGAGTAAAATAGGAGAGGGAACGCAGGTGACGGTGGTATTGCCAAAGCATCAATGTGTACAAGGAGGAAATACAAATGAATTGGAAAGTAGTGATTGTAGAGGATGAGGATTTGCTTCGGAATGGTCTAATAAAGGTAATACCTTGGGAAAAGCTGGGATTTACAGTGGCTGGAGAAGCGGATAATGGAAAAGAAGGACTGGAATTGGTGCTGAAGCTTCAACCGGAGGTTGTGTTGACAGATATTCGGATGGCCCAGATGGATGGATTGACAATGGCGGAGAAAATTCACGAATGGGATCCGAAGATCCGGATCGTATTTATCAGTGGCTATGATGAATTTGACTATGCCAGGCGCGCATTGAAGGTAGGGGCTGCTGAATATATCTTAAAGCCCATTCAGATTGAACAAGTGGAAAAGATTTTAAAAGAATTAAACGATGGATTGAATGAAGAGAACAGTGCGCTTCTGGAATACAGAAAATTAAAAGAACTGGAAGAACAGTATTATAATGAGCAGGAAGCGGCAAAAATGGAGTATGCGGAAGAATGCGAGCGAATTACAGATGTGAAAAATGCTTCGGCAGACAGTTTAAATTTTACAAATTATGATAAACAAAATCTGGTACGGGCTGTAACAGGAGGCAATCAGGAAGAAATCGAACAGGAATGGGAGAAACTGTATGAAGAACTGGGTAACAGGAATGTTATATCTCATATGCATCTGATTTTGATTGTTACCAGTATTTTTGAATCATTGGTAAAAGCGTCAGCTGATGTGAAAGAAGAGATACAGGAAGTACAAGGAAAGCCAATGGAACATTATCATCGAATCATTTCCAGAGGAAAGAGGGCAGAGATTTTGGCTGAGTTGAAGGAATATAGCCTAAATTTAGGAAGATGTTTTGCGAAGTCCCATCCGCAGACTGGTTTGAAAAGGGCGATTCAGTTTATGAATCAGGAATATGGAAATGAGAATCTTTTGATGGCGGATGTAGCTAAATATGCTTATATTAGTCCTTCTTACCTAAGTATGTTGCTAAAGAAGGAAACTGGAAAGACCTTTATCGAATATTTAACTAGTATTCGCATGGAGTATGCTAGGCAGCTTTTGCAGAAGACGGAGATGAAAAATTATGAGATTGCTCAAGCCTGCGGTTTTGCCAACGCGACCTATTTTAGTACTGTTTTTAAAAATATTTACGGTGAATCTCCCACATCTTTTCGGAATTCATTTGGTAAAAATGACGAAAAATAATTTTTAATTAGTGAAAAAAGAAAAATACAAACAGAACAAAAAGAAGAGAAGAGAATATTTAAAGAAAATTGTTAAATATTTTATTCAAAAACCTCCTGTCAACTGTTATAATGACAATATCTTAGCTGGACAGTAGTTGACTGTTCCGGGAAAAAGAACGGACAAAAATAAGGAGGATTAGTAAATGAAAAGAAAAATGATGTCATTGGTATTGGTTGGTGTTATGGGCGCAGCCTTGTTTCCTGCAGCTGCATTTGCAGAGGAAGCTTCTGATGTTGATATGAGTGTGCTGAAAGGTCTTACGGTTGGCTTCTCACAGTGTGATAACCAGAATAGCTGGAGAATTGCAGAGACTGACAGTATGCAGGCAACAGCAGAAGAGTATGGAGTAAACTTTATCTATACGGATGCGGGTGCAGATATTGCAAAACAAGCTTCTGATATCGAAGATATGGTAGCACAGGGAATTGATTACCTGGTTGTAGCTCCTCAGGAAGAGGATGGCCTGCAGGCAGCTCTCAAATCTGCTATGGACAGTGGTATTCCGGTAATTTTGGTAGACCGTGGTGTTAATGGAACTGCTGGATCCGAGTATACGACAGCTATTATGTCTGACTTCGTATGGGAGGCAGAACAGGTTGCAAAATTGTTCCTGGAAGATGGCGGTGGAAAAGGTAATGTAGTAATTCTTCAGGGAACTCAAGGTGCTACCTCTACAATTGATCGTCAGGAAGGCTTTATGAAGGCTATCGAAGGAACTGAGATGGTTGTTGTAGCTGACCAGGTTGCAGATTACGTAATGGATAAAGGCCAGGAAGTTATGGAGAATATTCTTCAGGCTCAGGGTGATGAAATTGATTATGTATTTGCTCACAATGATGATATGGCACTTGGCGCAATCAAGGCTATCGAAGCAGCCGGATACGTTCCTGGTGAAGATATCAAGGTTGGCGGTATCGACGGTCCCGCTGCAGCTATGGAAGCAATTCTGGCAGGTAAGCAGTTGTGCTCTTGCTCCTGCTCGCCGCTGTTTGGACCGATTGCATTTGAAACGATTGCAAAGCTGGAGGCTGGAGAAGAAGTGCCGGCAGAAATCACAAATGCAGATACTTTGTACACCATCGACAACGCTTCTGTAGAGGCAGGTTTCTAATTCGATATAGGATCTGTATCATAATGTGATAAAATGCAAATAATTGACGGCCATTTCTATAGTACAGTTTATGGAAATGGCCGTTTATTAAATTTAGGAGAGAAGATATATGGGCAGAGAATTACTACTGGAAATGAAAGGGATTGTAAAGAATTTTCCCGGTGTTCGCGCACTCCAAGGCGTGAACTTTTCTGTTGCAAAGGGAGAAGTACATGCGCTGATGGGAGAAAACGGTGCAGGAAAATCTACTTTGATTAAGACATTGACGGGAATTTATCAGAAAGATGAAGGAACCATTATTTTTGATGGGCGGGAAATCAATCCGAAAACGGCAATTGAAGCTCAGAAGGAAGGCATCAGCACGATTTATCAGGAACTGAATCTGGTGCCGTTTCAGACTGTATACGAGAATATGTATTTAGGAAGAGAACCGCTTAATAAATTTGGTAAAGTGGATCGTAAAAAAATGATTCAGGATACGGAGAAGGTGCTGAGGGATCTGGGAATTCATGTAGATGTGACTGCGCCGCTTTTGACATACGGAACTGCTGTTCAGCAGATGGTGGCTATCGGCCGTGCAATTTCTATCAATGCAAAATTGGTGATCATGGATGAAGCAACTTCTTCTCTGGATACCAAGGAGGTTCAGGTTCTTTTTGATGTTATCCGGAAATTGAAGGCAAAAGGAATCGCGGTGATTTTTATTAGCCATCGTCTGGATGAAATTTTTGAGATTTGCGAGCATGTAACAATTTTGAAAGATGGACGGTTGTCTGGCGAGGTTGGTATTGAGGAAATTGATCAGCTGAAGCTGATTTCTTATATGATTGGCCGTGAGGCGAAAAAACTAGAGCGTACAAAGGGTAAATATGAGTTACAGAATGCTCCGGAGTTGGTGAGAATGGAGCATATAGAACAGGGGATGCGCTTAAATGGCATCGGAATTGATATTAAAAAGGGAGAAGTACTGGGACTGGCAGGGCTGTTAGGCTCTGGCCGTACAGAGTTGGCAAAGGTGCTTTTCGGCGCTACGCAGCCAGATAAAGGCGAAGTGATTTGGATGAATGAGCAGGTTCATTTTAAATCTCCCAAAAATAGTATTGACAAAGGAATAGGTTTCTGCACTGAGGATAGAAAAGTAGAGGGTATTATTCCGCATCTTTCTGTAAAGGAAAACATGACGATTGCATTGCTTCCGCAGATCAGTAAATTCGGTGTCGTATCAAAAAAGAAACAGAATGAAATTGTAGATGAATACATAAAGCGGCTGAAAATTAAAACACCTTCTCCAAATCAGGCGATTCGGAACTTGAGCGGAGGAAATCAGCAGAAAGTACTGCTGGCTAGATGGATCTGTATGAATCCTAAGTTAATTATTATGGATGAACCTACTCGGGGGATTGACGTAGGGGCAAAGGCAGAGATTGAGACTTTGATACAGGAATTGGCATCAAACGGAATCAGCGTGCTGATGATTTCTTCTGAACTTGCAGAGCTGGAGCGGAACTGTGACCGCGTGGTGGTTATGCGAGAAGGAAAGAAGCTTGGAGAACTTTGCGGACTGGATATTAATCAAAATGCAATTATGGAAACGATCGCTGCTGCGGCAGGAGAATTAGAAAAGGAGGGCGGCTTAAATGAATAGTGCAGCAAGAAATAAGGAAGATGTCATCGCTATGCTGAAACAATACAGTGCATTTATCCTGCTGGCGCTGATGCTGCTTTTGAACTTATTTATCACTCCGAACTTTTTTAAAATGGGAACTTTGTGGAATATTATCAGTCAGACCTGCACAATTATCCTGACAGGAATGGGAATGACAATGGTCATTTCCACCGGCGGAATTGATATCTCTGTTGGTGCTGTGATGGCTCTGGGGGGTGTGATCTCCGGTATGATGCTGGATAAGATCGGCCTGGTACCGGCTATTCTTTTAGCTATCGCAGTCTGCTGCCTTTCTGGAGCGCTGGCAGGTTTTATGATAGGAAAATTAAAGGTTCAGGCAATGGTTGTTACGCTGGCGCTTCTGATGGGTATTCGCGGTGTGGCACAGCTGATGAATGATGGAAAAATCTTCTATATTGAAGGAGAACTTGCAGAGAGCTATAAGCTGCTGGGTTCTGCTAAGATTGCCGGAGTAATTCCGGTGCAATTGATTCCGATTGTAATTTCTGTAGTAGTGACTTGGTTTATTCTGGAAAAAACAATTCTCGGCCGTCATATTCAGGCAGTGGGTGATAATCCAAGATCCTCCATGCTGGCGGGTATCAGTACAGCGAAGACTTTGATGTTTGTTTATGTTTACAGCGCAGCTTTTGCAGCTATTGCGGGTGTATTTGCCTCTGCTAAGATTGGTGCGGCAGACGGAAATTCATTGGGACTTTTAGCAGAGTTAGACGCTATTGCCGCAGTAGCGGTAGGAGGAACCAGTATGTCCGGCGGACGGGCGAAGGTGTTCGGCACAGTGGTTGGTGCGTTGATTATGCAGCTGATCAATATTACAGTAAATATGAATAATATTACGTATGAATACGCGCAGATATTCAAGGCGATCATTATTGTATTTGCAGTTTATCTGCAGAGAGAAAAAGCATCATAAGGGGGGACGAAGATGAATAAGGCAAAAAAAATTTATAAATGGTTTGATTCGAAGAGTGCAATTTTGGCGCTGGCAATACTCGTTTTTTTCGCAAGTATTGCGTTCTCAAGCAGAAATTTCTTTTCGTTTCCGTCTCTGATGAATCTGGCACGTAAAGGTGCCAGTGATGGTGGCTTTTTGGCGCTTGGTTTGACTTTTGTTATTTTGATCGGACAGATTGATCTTTCTGTAGGATCTGTTTTGGCGCTCAGCGGTGTAGTGATGGGGATGCTTGGGAATCAGAATCCGCTTCTTGGAATTGCAGCAGGCTTAGCAGTTGGTCTGATCTGTGGTTTTGTCAATGGGCTGATGGTGGCAAAAATGCGCATTTCTTCCTGGATTGCTACATTGGCTATGATGCTTGGTATCCGGGGGGCGGTACTTTTGATCTCAGATCAGAAACCTGTTTCTATTTCTAATCCGGCACTGCAGATGCTGGGAAATAAGACCTTTGCAGGATTCCATATTCTGGTAATTTTGTTGGTTTTGTTTACCTTTGTCTGCATGTATATTTCCAGGAATACAAGGCTTGGAATGGCGCTTTATGCAGTGGGCGGAAATGAAGAAGCTGCCAAAATGATGGGGCTTAAAGTGGCTAGAATTAAAATCGCAGCGTTTACCTTATGCGGACTGTTTGCATCAATTGCCGGCATTCTTCTGGCGGCAAGATTGTACACAGCACAGCCAAATGCAGGAAACAGTTGGGAGACCACAGCGATTGCCATGTGTGCTTTGGGCGGCGTAAAACTTTCTGGAGGTGAAGGAAAGTTCAGCGGAACATTTTTCGGTATTTTCATTATTACTGTGATTAATACTATTTTCAACTATGCAGGAAGCTTAAATACTTGGTGGCAGAATGTGGTAATGGGAGCATTAGTACTGATTTCCATCGGTGTTCAGTCAGAGGTGTTTCGCTCTCATAAGAAAAAGAGAAAGGGTGAAGAGGCGTGTTAGCACTTGTAAAATATGGAAAAGGGGCAGGGGAGACAGAGCTTCGCGATGTTCCAGTCCCTGAGATTGGGGAAGAAGACCTTCTGCTGGAAGTGATGGCGGCAGGCATTTGCGGATCGGATCTGGCGTACGACGCTGGACTTCATTCGAATCAGTTAAATACACCTGTTATTTTGGGACATGAATTTTCTGGACGAATTGCCAAGGCAGGTGCTAAAGTAAAGGACTGGAAAGTTGGAGATCGTGTGGTTTCTGATAATACAGGATATGTCTGCGGGAAATGTTTTGCCTGCACGACAGGTCAGTTCCTGATGTGCCCGGAACGACTGGGCATGGGGTACGGGATGGACGGGGGATTTACGGAATATGTAAAGATTTCCGGAGAGCTGCTTTCTAGAAATCCCAATGCAATTTTCAGAATTCCAGATGGTGTCTCTTATGAGGAAGCGGCAATTCTGGATCCCATCTGTAATCCTTATAAAGCGATTGTGCAGGAAGGGCATATTTTGCCGGGAGAAGATATTGTAATCTTCGGTGTTGGTCCCATTGGTTTGTTTGCGGTTCAGGTGGCGCGTGTCATGGGCTGCGGCGAGATTATTGTGGTGGGCAGAAGCGGCAATGACAAGCGTTTCGCTATGGCCAGAAAATATGGTGCCACCCGGATTATTGAATCGGATAAAGAGGATGTGGTGAAAGCAGTAAAGGCGGCTACAAAAGGAGAAATGGCGGCTTTGGCGGTAGATTGTGCCGGTGCCAACGAGCTGGTTAATCTGGCAATTGATTTGGTGCGAAATGGCGGAGAAATCGTTCATGTAGGTTATGACGATAAGCCGTTTAACTATTCTCTGGATCATCTGCTGGAGCGGGGAGTCAGTATCAAAGGTCATTTTGGTTATGATTACCGTTCCTGGAAGAATTGCATTCATCTGTTGGAGTTGGGTAAGGTGGATTTAAAGGGGATGATTTCTCACTACGTGGAGCTGAAAGACTGGAAAAAGGGATTTGAGCTGATGCGGAGCAAAGAGGGCGTAAAGGTAGTATTCACCAAGGATAAGGCAAAACTTGGAAAAGCGTAAGGAGGTGTGGGATGAGCTATATTGATACATACAAAAAAATGACAGAAGCAATTATTTCTGAACATGCAGCGGTATTTAAGCAGCTGGATATGAAGCAGCTGAAACTGTTTTTGGATGCAATTGTTCAGGCAAATCATATTTTTGTGCATGGAACTGGCCGAGAGGGCATTTCTATGAGAGGATTTGCCATGCGTTTGGCACATCTTGGAAAACAGGTTTATTGGCTGATGGATGACACAACAATCGGAATGCATGAGGGAGATCTTTTTATCATCTCTGATGGCAGAGGGGATGTGGGAATTCACCGAAGAATTGTATCTCAGGCGGCAAAAACAGGGGCCAAGATTGCATTTTTGACGGCTTTGCCGGAAGGAAATCTTCCGGCAAACTATGGAGATTATGTTTTGTTTGTTCATTCCACAGTCTATATGGGAGACGAAGAGGATCGGAGGAATTCACCGCTTCAGCATGATGTGGTACCCACGATTCAGCCTATGGGTAATCAGTATGAGCAGCATTTGTATTTGCTGCTGGATGTGATTTCCATTTTATTAAAAGATGAGATGGGGCAGTCCTATGAAGATATGGAGCAAAGACACAGAAATATTGAATAGGAGGGGATTGTTTGGCAAATCAGCTGTACACCAGATGGGGAAAAAAACTTGACCCGAATCACGTACTGGAAGAATATCCAAGGCCAGCGATGGTCAGAAACAGTTATCTGAATTTAAATGGAGTATGGGAATATGCCATTAATCAGAAGGAAGCGTTCCCGGAAAAATATGATGGCACAATTTTAGTTCCTTTTTCGCCGGAGGCAGTACTTTCCGGTGTGAATCGCCAGGTTTTGCCGGAAGATGTGCTGCACTATCGCAGGGAAATCATTTTGGAAGAAACTTTCCTGGTGGGAAGATGTCTGCTGCATTTTGGTGCAGTGGATCAAATTTGCTATGTTTATGTGAATGGGAAAAAGGCCGGGGAACACACTGGCGGCTATTTACCATTTTCCTTGGATGTCACTGGGTTGGTACAGAAAGGGAAAAATCTTTTGCAGGTGGTAGTTCGGGACTATTCGGACACCTCCTATCATGCCAGAGGCAAACAGCAGCTGAAACGCGGCGGTATGTTCTATACTGCCCAGAGCGGGATATGGCAGACTGTATGGATGGAGATCGTACCGAACGAATACATAAGAGATGTGCGTGTTACCCCGGATTGGGACAATGGT
>ENA-ORTM01001094-ORTM01001094.1-human-gut-metagenome-genome-assembly--contig:-NODE-1094-length-29986-cov-3.042364_pt1 | contig 29986 bp, 24 predicted proteins | sample MGYA00241909_ERZ509182 | MGnify/ENA primary metagenome ERZ509182 (study PRJEB26280, sample SAMEA2338855) | human gut metagenome | biome: human gut; feature: human-associated habitat; material: faeces...
GAACATAATATGATAAGTGATAACGCAAGGAGCGGTATGCAGCAGGCTCCGGCGCGCAGTCTTTTCAATGCGCTCGGATTTACCGCAGAGGAATTAAAAAAACCAATGGTCGGAATTGTAAGTTCCTACAATGAAATTGTTCCGGGCCATATGAATATTGATAAAATTGTAAACGCCGTAAAACTCGGCGTTGCGGAAGCAGGTGGCGTACCGGTTGTATTTCCGGCAATCGCGGTATGTGATGGTATTGCCATGGGACATGTCGGCATGAAATATTCTCTGGTAACAAGAGATCTGATTGCGGACTCTACAGAGGCTATGGCTATGGCTCATCAATTTGATGCTCTGGTTATGGTACCGAACTGCGATAAGAATGTACCGGGACTTTTGATGGCAGCGGCAAGACTGAACATTCCCACTATTTTTGTCAGCGGCGGCCCGATGATGGCTGGCCATCTGAAGGGAAAGAAGAGAAGCCTGTCTTCCATGTTTGAGGCTGTGGGAGAGCATGCAGCGGGAAAGATGACGCTGGAAGAGGTGGAAGAGTATGAAAATAAAGTCTGCCCCACCTGTGGTTCCTGCTCCGGCATGTATACAGCCAACAGCATGAATTGTCTGACTGAGGTGCTGGGTATGGGACTTCAGGGGAATGGTACTATTCCAGCAGTGTATTCTGATCGTATCAAGCTGGCAAAGCATGCGGGCATGAAGATCATGGAGCTTTTAGAGAAGAATATCCGTCCGAGAGATATTATGACAGAGGCGGCATTTATGAACGCTCTGACGGTGGACATGGCTCTCGGCTGTTCTACCAACAGTATGCTGCATCTGCCGGCCATTGCTCATGAGGCGGGAGTGGAGCTGAATGTGGATATTGCCAATGAGGTGAGTGCAAGAACGCCGAATCTGTGTCATCTGGCTCCGGCAGGCCCCACCTACATGGAGGATCTGAATGAGGCCGGAGGAGTGTATGCAGTGATGAAGGAGCTGACCAAGAAGAACCTTCTGAATCTGGACTGCCTGACAGTCACCGGAAAGACGGTGGGAGAAAATATTCAGAACAGTGTCAATCGGAATCCGGACGTGATCCGTCCGGTGGAAAATCCCTACAGCGAGACCGGAGGACTGGCAGCCCTGAAAGGAAATCTGGCTCCAGATTCCGGTATCGTAAAGCGTTCCGCGGTTGTGCCGGAGATGATGGTACACGAAGGACCTGCCAGGGTATTTGACTGTGAGGAAGATGCTATTGAAGCGATCCTTGGCGGAAAGATTGTGGCCGGAGATGTGGTGGTGATTCGTTATGAAGGCCCCAAGGGCGGTCCGGGGATGCGCGAGATGTTAAATCCCACTTCAGCGATTGCAGGAATGGGCCTTGGCTCTTCTGTGGCTCTGATCACAGATGGACGGTTCAGCGGTGCATCCAGGGGCGCTTCTATTGGCCATGTATCTCCGGAGGCAGCAGTAGGCGGCCCCATCGCGTTGGTAGAAGAGGGAGATATTATTAAGATCAATATTCCAGAGCTGAAACTGGAGGTGGCTGTTTCCGATGAGGAGATGGAGAGACGACGGGCGGCCTGGACACCCAGACAGCCTAAGATTACTACCGGATACCTGGCACGCTATGCAGCCATGGTAACCTCCGGAAATAGGGGGGCGATTCTGGAACTTCCCAGATAAACAGGTCTTGTCTGACCGGCTTACGAGAAATCAGAAAAGGAACAGAGAGGAGCAGTCACATGAAATTAACAGGTTCCCAAATCTTGATAGAATGTCTGAAAGAGCAGGGGGTAGATACGGTATTTGGTTACCCGGGCGGAGCCATTCTCAATGTATATGACGAATTATACAAGCACAGCCATGAGATCCGGCATATTCTTACTTCCCACGAACAGGGAGCGTCCCATGCGGCGGACGGCTATGCCAGAGCGACCGGAAAGGTGGGAGTCTGTCTGGCTACTTCCGGACCGGGTGCAACCAACCTGGTGACAGGGATTGCCACTGCTTATATGGATTCTGTACCGGTTGTGGCGATCACGGCCAATGTGGGCGTTTCCCTTCTTGGAAGGGACAGCTTTCAGGAAATCGACATTACCGGTGTTACCATGCCTATCACAAAGCATAACTATATTGTGAAGGATGCCTCAAGGCTGGCGGATGTGGTGAGAAATGCCTTCCGCATTGCAAAGGAGGGACGGCCAGGTCCGGTACTCATCGATATTACAAAGGATGCTACCGCAGACCTGGCAGAGTATACCCCTCACATTCCAGAGGTGGTGGAGCCTTCCAGAGAATACATTAAAAAGGAAGATCTGCAGCAGGTGGAAAGGCTGATCTCCAAAGCAAAGAAGCCTTTTATCTTTGTGGGAGGAGGAGCCGTGATCTCCAATGCATCAGAGGAGCTTCGGGAGTTTGTGGAAAAAGTCCAGGCTCCCGTGACGGATACCCTTATGGGGAAGGGGGCTTTTGACGGAACCAGTGATCTTTACTGCGGCATGCTGGGCATGCATGGAACCAAAACGGCGAATTATGGGGTTTCCCAGTGTGATCTTCTAATTACCGTGGGGGCCAGGTTCAGTGACCGGGTGACGGGAAATGCCAAACGGTTTGCCAGACATGCAAAGATTGTCCAGATTGATGTGGATCCGGCGGAGATCAATAAGAATATTGTGGTGGATGCCAGCATTATTGGGGATATCAAAGAAGTGCTCAAATGTCTCAATCAGGAATTGGGGCAGCAGGAGCATGCAGAGTGGATCTCCTATATCAAAGAGCTGAAGGAGAAATATCCTCTGAAGTATGATCAAAATTCCCTGACCGGCCCCTATTTGATAGAAGAGATCTACAAAGAAACAAAGGGAGAGGCCATTATTGTTACGGAGGTGGGACAGCACCAGATGTGGGCAGCTCAGTATTACAAATACTCCAAGCCCCGCACCCTCCTTACTTCCGGAGGCCTTGGCACCATGGGATACGGCCTGGGCGCCAGCCTGGGCGCAAAGTTAGGCTGTCCGGATAAGACGGTAATCAATATTGCAGGCGATGGGTGTTTCCGTATGAATATGAATGAGATCGCAACAGCGGCCAGATACAATATTCCTGTGATTCAAGTGGTGGTGAACAATCATGTGCTGGGCATGGTGCGCCAGTGGCAGAATCTGTTCTACGGACAGCGTTATGCTCAGACAGTACTCAATGATGCAGTGGATTTTGTAAAACTGGCAGAGGCTATGGGCGCTGTAGGAATCCGGGTGGAAAAGAAAGAAGAGTTCCGCCCAGCCCTGCAGAAGGCCATCGCTCACGGCGGTCCGGTGGTGTTGGACTGCATCATTGACTGCGACGATAAGGTATTTCCTATGGTTCCGGCAGGTCACGCCATTGACGAAGTTTTTGATCAGGATGATCTGGATCAGAAATGACAGATGCTCCTGTGAAATGATGTAAAAAGAACGAGCAAAGCGAACAAGTAAAACTGGCAGTTGTTACCGTCACGCCCCGGAAGGTCTGTTTCCCAGGCTGGCCGGGGCTGTTGTATAGCAGGTGGAGGAGGATATGAAAAAATGAGCAGAGTGTATAATTTTTCAGCTGGCCCGGCAGTGCTTCCGGAACCGGTGCTGCAGGAAGCGGCAGAGGAAATGATGAACTACAGAGGCTGCGGCATGTCCGTGATGGAGATGAGCCATCGGTCAAAAGTGTTTGATGAACTGATCCAAGAGACAGAGGCAGATTTCAGGGAGCTTCTGAAAGTGCCGGAAAATTACAAAGTTCTGTTTTTACAGGGAGGCGCTTCCCTGCAGTTTTCTATGATCCCCATGAATCTTATGAAGAATCGGGTGGCAGACTACATTGTCACTGGACAGTGGGCGAAAAAGGCGTATCAGGAGGCGCAGAAATACGGGACAGCCAACAAAATTGCCAGCAGTGAGGATGAGACTTTTACCTATATCCCGGATTGTTCTGACCTGCCTGTTACCCCGGAGGCAGATTACGTTTACATCTGTGAGAACAACACGATTTACGGCACAAAATATAAAAAGCTGCCCAATACCAAGGGCAAGCTTCTGGTGGCGGATGTATCCTCCTGTTTTCTGTCAGAACCGGTGGATGTTTCCAAATACGGGATCCTTTACGGGGGTGTTCAGAAGAACATCGGCCCTGCAGGAATGGTGATCTCTGTGATCCGGGAGGATCTGATTACAGATGAGGTGCGTCCAGGAACGCCAACCATGATGAAATTTAAAACCCACGCGGATGCCAATTCTCTTTATAATACGCCAAACTGCTACTGCATTTACATTTGCGGCAAAGTATTTAAATGGCTGAAATCCATGGGCGGTCTTGGGGCTATGAAGGAATATAATGAGAAAAAAGCCGGAATCCTCTATGATTTTCTGGATGAGAGCAGGCTGTTTCATGGAACCGTGCGTAAGGAGGACCGCTCTTTCATGAACGTTCCTTTTGTCACCGGAGATAAGGAGACGGATGCCAGATTTGTGAAGGCAGCAGAGGAAGCAGGCTTTGTAAATCTGAAAGGTCACCGCACGGTTGGAGGTATGAGAGCTAGTATTTATAATGCCATGCCGATAGAAGGTGTGGAGAAGCTGGTGGCATTTATGAAAGAATTTGAAAAGGAGAATCAGTAAAATGTATCGCTATACTTGTTTAAACGCAATTTCTCCCGTTGGCCTGGATCGTTTCGGAACGAATTATGAGAGCTGTGAGGCGCTCGCCCAGGCAGATGCCGTGTTAGTGCGCAGTGCCAATATGCATGATACCAAGCTGCCGGAAAATGTGCTGGCAGTGGCCAGAGCCGGAGCTGGGGTGAACAATATTCCTCTGGAGGAGTATGCCAATCAGGGGGTGGTGGTGTTTAATACGCCCGGAGCCAATGCCAACGGCGTCAAAGAACTGGTATTTGCAGGAATGCTTTTGGCTGCAAGAGATGTGGTGGGAGGCATTAACTGGGTGAATACTCAGACTGACAACGAAAACGTAGCCAAAGATACGGAGAAAGTGAAAAAGCAGTTTGCAGGAAGCGAACTTTCCGGAAAAAGTCTTGGAATCATCGGGCTTGGGGCTATTGGAGCACTGGTGGCCAACGCAGCCATCCATCTTGGGATGGAAGTATATGGTTATGATCCCTACATTTCTGTGGATGCAGCTTGGAATCTTTCCAGAAGCATTAAGCACATCAATGATGTGAATGAGATTTACCGTCAGTGCGATTATATTACCATCCATGTGCCTTTGTTAGACAGCACCAAGAAGATGATTAATCGGGATGCTCTTTCCCAGATGAAAGAAAATGCAGTGGTTCTGAATTTTGCAAGGGATCTTCTGGTGGATGAGGATGCAGTGCTGGAGGCACTGGCAGCCGGGAAAATTCGAAAATATGTTTCCGACTTCCCCAATCCCAAGACAGTGGGAAAACCGGGGGTGATCGCAGTGCCCCATCTGGGAGCCTCCACAGCAGAATCTGAGGATAACTGCGCAGTGATGGCGGTAAAGGAACTTCAGGATTTCCTGGAGAATGGAAACATTCGCAATTCCGTGAATTATCCCAACTGCAATCTGGGCATTTGCCAGTCTGCCTGCCGGATTGCTCTTTACCATAAGAATATTAAAAAGATGATCAGCCAGTTTACCAATCTGCTGTCTGACAATAACATTGAAAATATGAGCAACACCAGCCGGGGGGAATACGCCTACACCCTTCTGGATCTGGGAGGGCCGGTGAGTCCGGAGATTTTGAAAGCTCTGGCGGCAGTAGAAGGCGTGATGCGGGTGCGGGTAGTAAAATAGGTTTTGAGAAGAGGCGGGAACCGGATTGACGATACCTTTATCAGAGTCGGCATCCGGTTCTCTGGCGCAGCGGGCGGTAATGCGGCTGTGCAGTCACGATAGTGGATAGTGTCAGGCGGCGCTGAAGCCGCAGATTATAACAAGGGAGGGGCTTATGGCGGTTATAAAACCTTTTCAATGCATCAGGCCGGCCGCAGGGCTGGCAGACCGAATCGCAGCGCTGCCCTATGATGTGTACAGCAGGCAGGAAGCCAGGGCAGAGACCAGGAAGAATCCGTTGTCTTTTCTGAACATCGATCGGCCAGAAACTCAGTTTGAAGAAGGCTGTGATATGTATGCCCCAAAGGTGTATGAGAAGGCTGCACAGCTGCTGCGGCAGCGCCTTGCGGAGGGCAGTTTTATTCAGGAGAAACGGCCGGGATATTATGTGTATGAGCTTACCATGGAAGGGCGCACACAGACCGGACTGACAGCCTGCGCTTCCATTGATGATTACCTTTCCGGAGTCATTAAAGAACATGAAAAGACCAGGGAAGATAAGGAACTGGATCGAATTCGCCATGTGGATGCCTGCAGCGCCCAGACCGGCCCTATCTATCTGGCCTACCGGAAAAATCCCATGCTTCATCGCCTTTTAGAGCAGGCGAAGGAGCAGACGCCTTTGTTTGATTTTACTTCTGAAGATGGAATCACTCACCGAGGCTGGGAGATACTGGATTCTTCTGTTTTGGAGCAGATAGAAGGGAGTTTTCGGGAGATTCAGGAAATCTATATTGCAGACGGTCATCATAGAGCGGCCTCTGCGGTGAAGGTGGGGTTAAAGCGAAGAGAGGAACATCCGGATTATGACGGGACGGAGGAATTTAACTATTTTCTTGCGGTTTTGTTTCCGGATGAAGAGCTTAAAATCTTGCCCTACAATCGGGCGGTGAAAGATTTAAACGGCTTAAGCGTATCAGAATTTCTGGAGAAACTTAGTGAAAGATGGACAGTGGAGGAACTGCCAAAGACCGAAGAAGCGCCCATGATGTGGGAAAAGGAAGAGCCGGGAGAAGAAGCCGAATGGGAAGTTGTCCAGAGAGGCAGCGAAGATTCGGAAGGAACGAAGCAGGAAGCTGCTCAGAGAAGCAGAGGGGATTTGGAAAGAACGAAGCAAGAAGCTGCTCAGAGGAGCAGTGAGGATTCAGAGAGAAAAGACAAGGACAGGGGAGAAAAGCAGAAGGGATATCTTCCTATAAAAAAGGGTCAGGTCTCCATGTATTTAAAGGATCAATGGTATCGCCTTACCCTGAAGCCGGAGTATGTCAGCACCGATCCGGTGGAGGGATTGGATGTGTCTCTGCTTCAGAATCATCTGCTGTCTCCCATATTGGGGATCGGGGATCCCAGAAGGGATCACCGGCTGGTTTTTGTGGGAGGCATTCGGGGAATTGGGGAGCTGGAGCGTCGGGTGCATACGGACTGTGCGGCAGCCTTTGCCATGTACCCAACTTCCATCCAGGAACTGTTTGCTGTGGCGGATGCAGGACGATTGATGCCGCCAAAATCCACCTGGTTTGAGCCGAAGTTAAGAAGCGGTTTGTTTATCCATGGGATTGAAGCCTGAGTAAAAAAGGGCGGGATCGGCGTTTGATCATAGAGGCGCGGGAAGTTCGCTGTATGAGAACGAAAACGGCAGAAGGAAGGATGCAGGGAGATCAAGTACCGGCATACGGACAGAAAATTGTCAGTGTGCTGGTATTTTTCTGTTTCGGGTGCCCTTTTTGTTGTAATTTGCCGGAATTAATGATAAAATAGATATCATATTGAAATTGGGGAGGTAAGCCTTATGAATGAAAAGTTGTATAATATGATGGATTGGGCAAAGGTGGAGGCGCTGGTTTATTCAGAGGAAGATCAGCCCCACAGTTTTCTGGGCCCTCATCTGACTGAGGATGGGGTGCTGATACAGACCTTTATTCCCACAGCAGTCTCTGTGTCTGTAGAGATTGAAGGCGTGAAGAGAACCTACCCCATGGAGAAGGAGGATGAAGCCGGATTTTTTGCGGTGCTGCTTCCAAGAAAGACTATACCAAAATATAAGCTGTTGGTAACCTATGATGGGGGGACGACTCAGAGAATGGCAGATGCCTATTCTTTTGCACCCCAGATCACAGAGAAAGAGACAAAGAAGTTTAACGCAGGAATCTGCTATGATATCTATGAAAAATTAGGCGCGCATCCTATGACCATAGATGGGGTGGACGGTGTTTATTTTGCAGTTTGGGCGCCCAATGCTCTGCGGGTCAGCGTGGTAGGGGATTTTGTGCTTTGGGACGGCAGGCGGATGCCGATGCGCAGATTGTGGGATTCCGGTATTTTTGAGCTGTTTGTTCCCGGACTGACGGAAGGAACGATCTATAAATACGAGATCAAGGCAAGAGGGGGACTCACCTTCTTAAAGTCCGATCCCTATGGAAATGCAGCCGAATTGCGGCCTGCTACAGCCTCTGTGGTAGCGGATCTGTCAGGATTTGACTGGACAGATGAAGGATGGCTTGTGGCCCGGGAAAAACAGGATACCAAAAAAGAACCTATGTATATCTATGAGATGCATCTTGGTTCCTGGAAAAAGCCGGAGGATGGAAGAGCATTTTATAATTACCGGGAACTGGCTCCTATGGTGGCTGACTATATCAAAGAGATGGGCTATACCCATGTGGAATTGATGCCTGTGATGGAGCATCCTCTGGATGCCTCCTGGGGATACCAGGTGATTGGTTATTATGCGCCTACAGCTCGTTACGGAAGTCCCAAAGATTTTATGTATTTTATGAATTATATGCATGAGCAGGGAATCGGAGTGATCTTGGACTGGGTACCTGCCCATTTTCCCAGAGATGTCCATGGATTGTCCGGCTTTGACGGAACCTGCCTGTATGAGCATCTGGATCCAAGACAGGGGTATCATCCCCATTGGGGTACTCTGATCTATAATTATGGCAGACCGGAAGTGAAGAACTTCCTGATTGCCAATGCCCTGTTCTGGGCCAAGAAGTACCATGCAGACGGGATCCGCATGGATGCAGTGGCCTCTATGCTGTATCTGGATTACGGAAAGAACGATGGGGAATGGGTGGCCAATATTTACGGCGGAAATGAAAATTTGGAAGCGGTAGAATTTCTGAAGCATCTGAACTCTGTGTTCAAAAAGCAGACCAGAGGCTCCATGCTGATTGCGGAGGAATCCACTGCATGGCCCAAGATCACGGGAGATCTGGATGAGGAGGGCCTGGGCTTTGATTATAAGTGGAATATGGGCTGGATGAATGATTTTCTGGGCTATATGCAGCTGGATCCTATTTTCAGAGGCTATCATCATGGAGAGCTGACCTTTAGTATGATTTACAATTACAGCGAGGACTTTATCCTGACCCTGTCCCACGACGAGGTGGTGCATGGAAAGGGCTCCATGATCGGCAAGATGCCGGGAAAACGGGAGATGAAGTTTGCCAATCTCCGTGTGGCCTATGGCTACATGATGACCCATCCCGGGAAAAAGCTTTTGTTTATGGGACAGGATTTCGCTCAGTTTGACGAGTGGTCTGAGGAGCGGGGGCTGGAGTGGGATCTGCTTCAGTACGAAGATCATCAGACCATGCACAATTACATGAAGGCGCTTCTGGCCCTGTATAAAAATAATCCTGCCTTGTACCAGATGGACTACGATCCAGAGGGCTTTGAGTGGATCAACAGTATTTCTGCCAATGAGAATCTGCTGGTGTTCCTGCGGAAGACGAAAAAAGAGGAGGAGACTCTGCTGGTAGTCTGCAATTTCTCTCCTTTGGTTTATGAGAAACATAAAATTGGTGTGCCTTTTAAGGGAAAATTTAAAGAGATCTTTAACAGTGACAGTCCGGCCTTTGGAGGAAAGGGAAATGTAAATCCCAGAGTGAAAACGTCCAAGAAAGAAGAATGCGATGATCAGCAAAACTCTATTGAGATCAAGGTTCCGCCTATGGGAATGGCAGTCTTTAGCTGTACCAGAGTGAATGAACCAGTATCTGCCAATGAGAAAGCGAAGACAGGGCAGCAGAAGAAGGTCAGAGCAAAAAAGTCCAAAGGTGCGGCGAAAAAGGCGGTGCCTAAAAAAAGCCTGAGGGAAGAGCTGGCTCAGAAGATCGCAGATGAGGAGAAATAGACATTGAATAACAGTGAAGTACAGGAAGAGCAGCTGATGGGAGCGCACGTTTCTGGGGGGGAGAAGGCTCATACCCGGGAGGACTTTCACATTCAGGAGGAAGAGAAGCATGGCCAGAAGCATGTTCATGTCCGGGAGGATGGGACTGTCTATGAGCATGTGCACGTTCATTCCCAGCAGGATGGCAGTCATCCCCACAGTCACGCTCATACCCACACGCACACCAATACCAAGGCGGTGTTGAACCGCCTTTCCAAGGCTATCGGTCACCTGGAATCCATCAAGCGGATGGTCGAGAGCGGTCGGGATTGCAGTGAGGTGCTGATACAGCTTTCTGCAGTAAAATCAGCTATCAACAATACAGGAAAGGTGATCCTGCAGGATCATATCCAGCATTGTCTGGTAGATGCTATCGCCAGCGGCGATATGGAGGAGTTGGAGGAATTGAATAGGGCCATCGACAGGTTTATAAAATAGCAATACAAAAATGTGCAGGGGCTGTTACAAAATACGAATCCAGGTGGATTTTCGGTAGGTTTTTCGCAGAAAACATGCTAGTTTTCAGAGAAAAGTGACTCGAAAGGGTACCGTCGGAGAGGTATTTGTAACAGCCCCATTTTTAGCAATTTAAGGGAATGGTGTATCGGTTACATGCATGAGAAGATATTATGGCATAGTTATTGTATCGGATATAGCAGTGTATCGGTTACATGCGTGAGAAGAATGAGAAGATGGGGAGAGAAGCTGGCAGATGAAAAGCAGTAGAAGGGACCGGAAAGATGTGATATAGTAAATGAAAAGAACAGGAAAAAGTATTAGATGTGCCAAATGACTATAGAATGGATTTGATCCAGGGACTTTCTGATACTGAGATATAGGAAGCAAACGAGGAGGAGACGATGGAGAAAAACAGGATCAGGAGTTTATTTTTGGGAGGATGCCTGCTTGCAGTGAATATGATTTTTACTGGAGGAGTGTTGGGAAAAGCGTTTGCAGAAGAGATCATAGTGATGGAAGAAGCAACAGCTTTGGAAGCAACGGCATCTGCAGAAGAGGAAAAGACGGAGAAGACAGAAAGCGTTTCCGGAAAAGCGACATCAGAAAAACGGGTGTTGCAACTGTATGCTGAGATTCTCAGGCAGTATGACCAAGTCTGGACAAATAAGCTGAGCATGGAACAATACTCAGAGGAGAGTCTGGTTAATTATTTGTTATACATGGGGGATTGGGGAGCAGATGCACAGCTGGTGTTTTCCCTGACAGATCTTGATGGCAACGGGACAGAAGAACTGATGTTGGGCCTGGCACAGGCAGGAGATTTTGAGAAGGTATCCTTGCTGGATCTGTATACCTGTGCGGAGGGAAGCGCTGTCCGTTTGTTAGATGCCGGCGAACGCTGGTCTTTTCAAATCTGTGAGAATGGAATTTTATCGGAGAATAGTTCCGGTGGAGCGGCTCATAATTATCAGAGCTATTGGAAGATAGGAGCGGACGGCAGATCTTGTGATGCAGTGGAGTACTATTATGTAAACGGAGAAGATCAGACCGTGGAGAATTTGGAGGGAAATCTGCAGCCGTTTGATGGGAATTATGAGCAGTATCTGAAACGGTATCCAGAGGCGAAGCTGGATTGGAAAATTCTGGGACAAGGGGAGATAGAGAAGCTGTTGGAGGACTCAGTTCCTTTGGAGGATATGACAGCAGAAGATATTGTGGAGGCACCTCATTTTCGGAAAGGCAGATGCAGCAATATGGCAGAAGTGGCTGCCAATTATTATTTAAGAAAATGGGGATATGAAAATTATAACAACTACTGGCTTAATCAGGATTATCTGGAGGAAAACCAGGAAAAGGATTACTTTTCAATCCAGGATGCTTCTACCGGGGAGATTCTTTCAGAGGTGACGGTGGATTGCCGCACAGGGAAGGCTACGGAGAGCAAGCCAGATGGAAGGGTGTTGGAGTATTCGATATTTGATATTATAAAATTGGAGGAGTAAAGGAAGAAACGATAATTTTTATTCTGTAATAGGGTTAGCATCAGTGTCTATGGGCGTGTTGTCCTATATACATTGATGCTAGCATCTGTGTCCATAGGACGGACGCTTACAGGAAATGATAGATATTGACAGGAAAGGACAGAAAAGGTTATGCCAATTCGGGTACAAAACGATTTGCCAGCCAGAGAGCGGCTGGAGCGGGAAAATATTTTTGTAATGGACGAGGGACGGGCGGAGCATCAGGATATCCGTCCTCTTGAGATTGTGATTTTAAATCTCATGCCTTTAAAGGAGGAGACAGAACTCCAGCTTCTTCGTTCCCTTTCAAATACGCCGATACAGGTGAATGTGACTTTTGTGCATGTGGCTTCCCATGAGGCGAAAAATACCTCTGCCAGTCACTTGAACAAGTTTTATGAGGATTTTGAGGATATCCGGGATCATGATTTTGACGGAATGATCATCACAGGGGCTCCGGTAGAGCAGATGGAGTTTGAAGAGGTGGATTACTGGCAGGAACTGACAGCGATTTTTGAGTGGACAAAAACTCATGTCACCTCCACAATTCACTTGTGCTGGGGAGCCCAGGCAGGCCTGTATTACCATTTTGGATTAAAGAAGCGACCTCTGGAGAAGAAACTGTTCGGTCTGTTCTGGCATCGGGTGATGAACCGGAAGATCCCTCTGGTTCGGGGATTTGACGATATGTTTCTGGCTCCTCACTCCCGGTATACAGAGGTGCCGGCTGAAGAGATCGCCGCCTGCAAAGAGCTGGTGATCTTAGCAGAATCGGAGGAGGCGGGAGTATTTCTTGCCATGACAAGGGACGGACGGCAGATCTATGTGATGGGGCATCCTGAGTATGACCGGGTGACTTTGGACGGGGAATACCACCGGGATCTGGATAAGGGGATGAATATTGATCTTCCGAAAAACTATTATCGAGATGATGACCCTGCCAATCGTCCTCTGCTTTTGTGGCGCTCCCATGCCAATAATCTGTACACAAACTGGATTAATTATTACGTTTACCAGATCACGCCCTATTCTCTGGGAAAGCATGAGGAATCAGCGAAAAATAGGTATTTTTAGAGAACTCATAGGGACTTTAGCGTATTAAAGCGAATTGTTGTAAATTTTTATTTTGGGACTGTTATTTGTTTCTAAAGGGCAAAGCCGCTTTTGGGCATTGCCCTTTAGCTGTATCATAATACAGTTTTTGTCATGCGTTTTTTCGGATTTTTTCTATACGTAGATATTATCCATTAGCGCTGGAAGAAGGGCGCCTCCGTCTGCGATGATATCGCTTCCGGTGATAAAAGCAGCCTCATCAGAGATCAAATAGCGCACTAGGCTGGCGATTTCTGCAGGCTGACCAATGCGTCCAACAGGGATGCGGGAGACCATCATTTTTTCCCGGTCAGTAACAATGGAAGGATCGGTTACCTTGATGTATCCTGGAGAAATACTGTTGACCCGGATGCCGTAGGGGGCCAGTTCTAGGGCGATATGCTGTGTCAATTTGTGCAGTGCGGCTTTGGCGGGGGCGTATACGCTGGCGGCCGGAAAATTAGTCAGTCGGTGATTACTGCAGATATTGATGATACAGCCTTTTATCTGGTTTTTCACCATGTATTTCGCTGCATGCTGAGAACAGAAGAAGGCGCCTCGGAAATCCACTCCGGTGATGAGATTGAACAGTTCTGCATCTGCCTCTAGGAATGGTTTGAATTTAGTGATGCCTGCATTATTTACCAGAACGTCGATACGGTGAAATTTTTGGAAAAACTGTTCAAAGAGTGTGGAGATTTGTTCCAAATCAGACAAATCCGCATAAAAGGCTTCTGATTTGCAGCCTTCCTGCCGGATCAGATTCCGGGTTTCTATTGCCTGCTCCTTGCTTCCGCAGTAGCTGATTCCCACATCATAGCCGTTTTTCGCTAGTTCCAGTGCAATGGTTTTACCGATTCCGTGGCCGGCGCCAGTGACAAGAGCAACTTGTTTCATAGGGTTTCCTCCTTGTATAGATGATTATGTCAAATGGTTTGAAAAGTATAAACTCTTTCATAGGAAAGAGTTTCTCCGGGTTCTAGATCAATGGATATGAAGACCTCTGGGCAGAAGGCAAAGGAGTTGTTCCAACTGTAGAATCTGCAGGGAGGGAAATGATCTTCTATCAAAACAGAGAGAGAAGTATCCCGGTGGGTGAGTTTCATCCAATGTTGTTTCAGACCTTCAAAGCCACGGAGCCAGAAGGCGGTGGAGGCCGTTGGGCCGTCAAAGGATCCTAGCCGATAGGACGCCCGCTGAAGAATTAGCTCTCCCCTTCGCAGAAGAGGCTGGATGGAATAAGGAAGCTGTAGTTGATAATTTTTATCTACAGCGATACCGTCAAACTGAAAAAAGTTATGGCAAAATTGTGTTGCGTGAATAGGAGAAGTGCCTACATTGGTGAGCTTATGCTCTACGATCAGGGAGTTTTTTTGTAATTTTAAAGTTTTCCTCTGGTCTATGGCAACCCCAGCACAGAGATGGGGCAGGGTGTGAATAGAAACGGAATGCTCTCCCTGTGTAATTTCGCGTTCAAAGGGAATTACAGGATAGGAGCGAGTAAACAAAAATGGCAGGGTATCTGTTTTTTTCAATAGTCCAACACCAGGCAAAGGAAAGAAATCTGCCAATGCTGTGTTGTCGTACAAGCTGGTATCCTGCCATTCAAACACACTGATGAGCCCGATACCGCCAAGACCATTGCCTCCCTGATTGTCATATTCGCGTGAGAGAAAAGTATGGCCGTTCATGGTTATTTGCTCCACAATACCACCTTGGTCATAGCGGGAATTGTTAGAGCTTTCAGGAAGCAGGATCTTTGCTAGAAGCTGCCCGTTGTTCAACAGAATAGTTTGATCCGTCATAACAATAGACTCCTTTCTTAAATTAAATACGAAATTTATATGCTTTATCCTAACAAATATTTGATCAAATGTCAAATATCAAATATTTTGATTGACATTTCTAAGCGAGGATGATAGGATATAAAAAAGAAAACAAGTGAGGGAAATCGTGTACGATAAAATTGAAACAGATAAGACGATAGCCGTCCGTGTGACGGAACAACTGAGAGAAGACATCATCAGTAAGCGCATTGAAGCAGGCAGCCGAATCACGATTAAGGAGATTTCTGAACATTATGGCACCAGTAGTATGCCTGTGAGGGAGGCATTTCGAACCTTAGAGGGCGAAAAACTTCTGGAGATTAATGCCTATAAAGGTGCTACGGTTTTACAGATTGATGAGAATTTTGTACGGGATGTATATGGTTTGTTGCGTGCTTTGGAAGCTCTGATTTATGAGACGGCTATGCCCCATATGGATAAGGAGCTAGTTGATGAACTGACAAAAATCAATGGACAGATTAGCAGACTTTCTTCTTCCAGAGAGGATAAGTTACGTTATATTGATTTGAATACTAAGTTTCATGATACAATTATGACGAAGGGGACGAACAGCAAAGCTCTTGAGTTGTATAAGTATCACCATATGCTGATACGCACATTGCGGAAAAGTTATATACCTAGGGAGGAACGAATTGCTGCAGTGGCCGGGGAACATCAGAGGCTGATTGATGCGATACAAAGTGGTAATGTATACGAGATGCGAAATGCAGTGGATTGCCATGTGAATGCGGCAATGGAAAACTTTCTGGATCAATATTTGGAGCAGAAATAAGAGAATAGAGGGGGAGAGGAGGTTTTTATAGAATATCAAATATCAAATATCAAAAATGGAAAAATTTGGAAAATAAGAACAGGAGGATGATGATGAAAAAGGTATCAATGGTATTCGATGGACTGGAACGTTTACTGAAAAAAATTTGTGCACTGCTTCTTGTGGCGTTTACGGTTCTCACACTTGCTCAGATTGTGATGCGGTATGTATTTTCCGCTCCGCTGTCCTGGAGCGAACAGGCAGCAAGGTATCTGTTTGTATGGATGCTGATGCTGTATATGCCTGTAGTGATGCGGGATAGGGGGAATATGTCCTTTGATTTGCTGACTCAAAAACTGTCGGCAAGGATCAGAGATTATTTATGGCTGATTTGTGAAATTTTGATCGGCATTTTCGGCGCCTGTTATTGCTATTACAGTATTCAGCTCTGTGAAAAATTTTCACATAAAACTATGGTTGGTCTGGGAATACCAGCAGTCTGGGTATATTCTTCTCAAATTGTGGGAGCTGGCCTGCTCTGTCTTTTCACTCTTGAAATTGTGATTTATCATATCAAGGATGGAAAATTGGAAGGAGGAAAGACATGCTGACAGTTGTACTGGTTTTGTTTTTTGTACTTTTATTTATCGGTATGCCCATTGCTTATGCGATGGCGGTATCCGGACTGATCGTTTTAGCGCTGGATCCGGCTTTGCCTGGATTGGTTATGGCACAGAAAATGTTTACTGCCATGGATTCTTTTTCGCTGATGGCTATTCCGTTTTTCATGCTAGCAGGAACATTGATGGAAAAGAGTGGAATTACTAGAAAATTAGTGATTTTTGCCCAAAGTCTGGTGGGGCATTTTACAGGCGGTCTTGGCCATGCCACGATCATCACAGGAGTGCTGATGGCCGGAGTTTCCGGATCTGCAAATGCGGATACCTCAGCGATTGCCAGCATTATGGTTCCCGCTCTAAAGGAGGAGGGGTATGACGATGGATATTCCTGCGCCATGGTATCCGGCTGCGGAGCACTTGGACCGGTAATTCCACCCAGCATTATGATGGTTATTTATGCAGGAGTTACGTCTATTTCTATTGCAGATTTGTTTTTGGCAGGTTTCATCCCAGGATTTATGATTGGATTGGGTTATATGATCATGAATTACTTGTATGCCAGGAAGATGCACATTCCAAGGACAAAATTTCAAGGATGGAAAGCAGTGGCCAGAGGAACGCTGGAAGCCCTTCCGGCGCTGATTATGCCTTTTATCATTGTGGGAGGCATTCTTTCAGGTATTGTCACAGCAACGGAAGCCGGTGTACTGGCCTGTCTTTACAGTGTGATCTACGGTTTGTTCTGTCGCACGCTGAATTGGAGAGTCCTGAAGGGCTGTGTGTATGAGGCAGTGGGAGCCACGGTAAATCCCATGATTATAATTGCCTTTGCCGGTCTGTATGGATATCTAGTAACAAATTACAATATGTCAAAAGTAATTTTGAATTTGATGAGTGCCATTACCAGCAGCCAGATTGTGGTACTGATTTTTATTAGTATTATTCTGTTTGTAGCAGGGATGTTTGTGGATTCCAATGCTGCCATGCTGATGCTGATACCGGTATTTACGCCTTTGATTGCTCAGTATGGATTTGATCCGCTGCATTTTGCAATGATTTGTATTTTGACTCTGGATATGGGAGGAATGTCACCTCCGGTAGGATTGTTGATGTATATTGCGGCGGGTATTACGAATACGCCACTGAGTAAGGTAGTGAAAAATATCTGGAGATTTATCGCAGTGAACTACACCGTGGTGATTTTGGCGATTATCTTCCCGGTAATTGTAACACTGCTGCCACAGCTTCTGGGGTAGGCAGGTGAATAAAATATGTGCAATACTGGAAGTCCATGAAGGATTCCAGAAAATTATAAATTAAGGAGGGTTTTATGATGAAACATGTAAAAAAATTATTGGCACTGTCTCTTTCCGCAGCACTGGCAGCAGGAATGGCAGTTACGGTTTGGGCAGAAGAGTATACGGAAGTAACTATGCAACTGTCCCATCATAACGCAGCCGATCAGCCGATTCATATTGCTTTGGAAAAATGGGCAAACATGGTAAACGAAAAAACCGGTGGTGCTGTGACCATCGATCTGTATCCGGCAGCATCTCTGTATAATTCCGGAGATGCTCAGGATGCGGTGATTATGGGGACTCTGGATATGTGTCTAGGAGACACTTCTTTGTTGAGCGCAGATCAGCCAGAATATGCTCTGTTGTCTTTGCCGTTTTTGATTGAAAGCTATGAAGCGGCAGATGCCATCGTAAACGGAGAAGTAGGGGCTGCTATTGATCAGAAACTGGAAGCGGATAACGGAGTGGTTGCCCTTGGATGGACTTGGAATGGTTTCCGTAATATCTGTTCTACAAAACCCATTAGCTCAGTGGCAGATTGTAAAGGACTGAAATTACGTTCTCCGGGGGCCGACATATATCTGGATACCTTCAATACCTTGGGCATGAGCCCTAACGTAATTTCTTGGTCTGAGGCGTATACGGCTATGCAGTCTGGCATTGTGGAGGGTGTAGAGTCCGGTCTGGAAGCATTTTATACTCAGGGCTTCTATACACTGGGCGAGAACATCTGTCTGTCCCGCCATATGCTTTCTATTATTGGTCCGGTGATCAATGCGGACAAGTGGAACAGTTTGAACGAGGCAACCCAGCAAGTTATGAAGGAAAGCTGGGCAGAGTGTGCGGCGGAGTTGAATCAGAAGGTAATTGACAGTGAAGACGGATATCGGCAGAAGCTGGAAGAGGAAGGCTGCAATATTACCGAGTTTGAAAACCGTCAGGAAATCGTGGATCTGTTCACTGAATATTGGATGAAGTCCGCAGAAGGAATGGGCGCTGGAGAGCTGCTGGATCAGATTTTTGAAATTGTAAATGAGTAAACAAAAATGATGGGCGTCCGGGATTTGAATCCTGGATGCCCATGAAGAATGGAGGGAACGGATATGAAACTGACATGGCTGGGACAGGCAGGTTATCAGATATGCACGGCTGACGGAACACGAATTATGATTGATCCGTATCTTTCCAACCATTTGGAGCTGGTGAAGGGAGTTTCTTTTCACCGGGAGATACCGGTGGCTCCACAGGTGTTTGATCAGGTGCCGGATGTTTTGGTTTTGACTCATATCCATGAAGACCATACGGATCCAGAGACACTGGAGCGATTGCTTGGAAACGAGAAGAAGGTTACAGTGCTTGCGCCTTTGAATGTTTGGCGTATGGTGCGGGATACCTTCGGCGGAAATCACAATTATGTGATGTTCGACTGTGGAATTGAAATTACCGCGTCGGGAGTTTTATTGAGGGCTACGTATGCTGCCCACAGTGATGAGAGGCCTATTGGCGTGGTGATTCAAGCGGATGGACAGACTGTCTGGCATACAGGGGATACTTTGTATCACCGCAGGCTTTTAACGGAGATGGACGGCAAGGTAGATGCGTTGATCCTGCCGGTGAATGGCCAGGGAAATAATATGAATGCCGCAGATGCAGCAAGGTTGACAAGGCGGATAGAACCAAGAATCGTATTGCCCATGCACTGGGACATGTTCCGGGAATATGGCTGCGATGTGATGGAGTTTGTGAAGGAAATGGAAGGAAATACAGAAACAGAAATTTTGATTCCTGAAGTTTATCGGGAGTTTCTCATATAAGGAGTGCGGATTCTGATGAAAATTACAAAGATTCATACCTATAATGTTTTTACTTTTCGAACGAACTTTGTTTTTGTGGAAGTGGAGACGGACAGCGGAATCACCGGCGTGGGTGAAGGAACTCTAGAATATAAGGAGCATGCGCTTTTGGGGGCGATTGAAGATATTAAGAGGGTTCTTATTGGAAGAAATCCCATGGAAATAGAAAAAATTGTCACTGAGCTGTATCGGGATTCCTATTGGAGAGCCGGAGCGGTGTTACAAAGCGCAGTTTCTGCTGTAGAGATGGCTCTATGGGATATTAAGGGCCAGTATCTGAAGGTACCGGTATATGAATTGCTGGGAGGGCGGGTACGCGAACGTATTCGCATGTATGCGAATGGATGGTTTGCAAATGCAAGAACACCGGACGAGTTTGCAGAGGCAGCTGTGTTGGCAAAAGAAAAGGGGATTACAGCTTTGAAATGGGATCCATTTGGAAAGGCGTATATGACCCTGGAAAAGAAAGAGCTTGTTCGTTCCATGGAAATAGTGGAAGCGGTTCGCAGTGCTGTGGGAAATGAGATGGATCTTTTGATTGAGGGGCATGGACGGTTTGACATTGCTACGGGAATCCGGATTGCAAATGCTCTGAAGCCCTTTGATCCTTTGTTTTTTGAGGAGCCCACGCCTCCGGACAGCCTGGATGCAATTGCAGAGGTGCGCAGAAAATCTCCAGTGCCTATTGCGGCGGGAGAGCGGGTGTATACGTTGCCGCAGTTTAAGGAATTTTTAGATAAGGGCTGTGCGGATTTTGCCCAGCCGGATGTGAGCCACTGCGGTGGAATCAGTGCCGTGAAAAAAATGGCGTCTATGGCAGAGGCCTGTTATGTGGCGATGGCGCCTCACAATCCCAGTGGTCCCGTGGCCAATGCGGCTACGCTACAGTTGGCAGGCTGTATCAGCAATTTCCGTATTCTGGAGATTATGCTGACGGATGTGAGCTGGCGCAGGGACCTTACGGATGAGGAGGTCATATTCCAAGATGGCTGTATTCAGATACCCAATAAGCCGGGGTTGGGGGTGAAGATAAAACAGGAGGGCTGTTTGGCGCATCCCTTTGAACCTGTGAATCTGCGGCATTATGATGGTACATTGACAGATATACGGCCTGCAGGAGAAACCTGTTGCTATTTTAAAGGTCTGGAAGATTGACGAAAGCGGAAGGTGAGTCCATGAAAATTATAGATTTGAAGATGATACATATTAAACCGCGCTGGATGTTTTTAAAAATCATCACGGACGAGGGGATTTGCGGTTGGGGAGAGCCGGTTCTGGAGGGACGTTCCAAAACAGTGGAGCAGGCGGTAAATGAATTTAGACCTTTGTTGATTGGAGAGAATCCCCTGCGGATCGAACATTTGTGGCAGCGGATGTACAGGGGAACTTTTTATCGGGGAGGTGCAATTTTGATGAGCGCTATCTCCGGTATTGAAATGGCGCTGTGGGATATTAAGGGGAAGTATTATCATATGCCGATTTATGAAATGCTGGGAGGCCTTTGTAGAGATCGTGTGCGTATGTACGGACATTTAAAACCTACGGGGCATCCGGGAGACTTTTCTGTTGCAGATATGCTCAAAATTACAGATTCTAGGCTGAAGGAAGGATTTACGGTGATGAAATATTCCATTATTCCGCCCATTCGGCCGATTGATACGATGGACATGGTGGATAAGGTAGTGGAACGATTTGCGGCAGTTAGAGAGAGAGTTGGAAAGAGCGTGGATGTTGCTATTGATTTTCACGGTCGAGTGAGTCCCGCTATGTCGGTACGTCTTCTGAAAGAACTGGAACCTTACTATCCACTATTTGTGGAAGAACCGGTACTTCCGGAAAATGTAGATGCGCTGGTAAAGGTATCAGGCAGCACATCCATTCCTATTGCGGCGGGAGAGCGGCTGTTTAGCAAATGGGGGTATCGGGAGTTAATCGAAAAACAGGCGGTATCCGTGGTACAGCCGGATCTTTGCCATTGCGGAGGTATTTTTGAAGCAAGGAAGATTGCGTCTATGGCAGAGTTATATTATATGCAGATAGCTCCTCACAATCCATTGGGACCAATTTCTCTGGCAGCTTGTCTGCAGTTGGACGCCTGTATACCGAACTTCCTGGCGCAGGAGCATCCGGGTATGCCTGATGGCAGGGATCTGGGCGTGGGAATTTTAAAGAAGCCTTTTGAGGTGGAAAAAGATGGATGCATTTCCATACCAGATGGACCAGGACTTGGAGTAGAGGTGGATGAAGAACGGCTAAAGGAATTAGAGTTTGAAGGAGACTGGGATACGCCGCGGCTGCTTTTTTCAGACGGAAGCGTGGCAGACTGGTAAAAGGGGGTACAAGAGATGTTTCGATTAAATAGTAAGGTTGCACTTGTGACCGGCGCAAGCAGAGGAATCGGTGCAGCAATTGCCCGCTGTATGGGCGAAGCAGGAGCAGATGTGGCGATTAACTATACTTCTGAGCATTCCAAAGCTGACGCAGAAAAGGTGGCGGAGTATGTGAGGGCCCAAGGTGGCAGAACGATGGTGATTCCAGCGGATGTCAGCCAGGAGGAACAGGTGAAGGCTATGATTGATCAGGTAGAAAAAGAGCTGGGACGCTTGGATATCCTGTGCAATAACGCAGGGATTAACAGCAATCATACAATTCATGACATGGAGCTGGCTGAGTGGCAGCGGATTCAAGATACGAATATAACGGGGGGATTTTTGTGCAGTAAATATGCGATTCCTGTGATGAAAAAGCATAATTATGGACGAATTATCATGACAGCGTCCATGGTTGGCCAGCAAGGAGCACTGTTTGGTCAGGTTCATTATGCGGCCACAAAAGGTGCGCAGGTGTCTTTTGCAAAGACCCTGGCCAGGACGGTAGCCCTGGACGGAATTACGGTGAACTGTCTGGCTCCTGGAGTACATATGACGGAGACTTTGAATAAGATTCTGGTAGAGTCAGATCCTCATCGCATGGATACAACGATTGAACGGATTCCCATGGGTAAAATTGGAACTTGTGAGGATGTAGGTTATGCTGCTGTTTATTTGGCCTCTGAGGAGGCAGGCTATCTTACCGGAGTGACCATCGATATAAACGGTGGAATGTATATGCGCTGATGGGAAGAAGGAGAATTGAACTAAAAACGGCGTACGATCAGGCTTTGCTCAAGGGACTGGCCAAGATGCAGCAGCGGCTGTTTCATAATCGAATGAGAAATGGCATGGCAATTTCCGGGGTGTTGCTGATTGGAGCTGCGTTTTCCCTTCCAATTCCAGAGAACGTTTCTGTTTTGATGGTATTGTGTGGTTGTGGATTTCTCTACGGAGTGGATTATCCAGCTAGGGAAGCGGCTGCCGGTATGAAAAAAGTGTTGCAGGGAAAGTATCCGGTCATCGAATATGATTTTCAGGAGGAAGGGATACAGATCAGAAACGGTAACCGGAAAGAATGGGTATCATATGTCAGACTGACCAAGATAGGAAAGGACAGGCGCGGTATTTATTTGTTTTTAGAGGACGAATCCGGCTACGCAGTGATTACGGAAGGAATGGAAACTAAAAATCGGGAAATTTTAGAGGAGATGATCCGAGAAAAAACCGGGAAAAATTGGCCAAGGTATCGTTTGATTTAAAATGTCTGTGGAAAGTAGGTGTTTTTCTGACACCTATTTTAGACGGTAGGGCAGATTAATATCGAAGTTTGGGAAAGTTTCTCTAAAAAATTAAGAATGGAAAGGCTCTTCTATGACAAAGGAAAATCATGGGGGCCTTTTATTATGGAGAAATAAAAGAATACCTCATAGTATAGATGAAAAAAGCGATAAGAGGAAAGAAACATTAAATTTCTTTTAAATATTTTTCAGATTTGATATGGCAATGTTCTTCTTATTCCTATTATGGGAGAAGTCGGTTTGAACGGAGAGGGAGACTCTCTTATAAGAAGCAGATAATGTAGAGGATCCAAAAATATTTTTGAGAAAGGAATTGTTCAGATGAAAGAAGATTAGTTGGGTGAGTTCTTTAATTCTATATCTACCATAGAACAGGGCTTTGGTCAAGCAAAAGAAAAGAGAGAAAGGAGTTGTCCCTCACTTTTTTTCTGAAACTGCATATTCATAGAAAAAAGACTGTGCTTCCGGTTCTTTGGGAAGTAAAATGCAGGGAGTGCAGGATGCAAAGGGGCAGATTTTTATGATGAAAATGGAAAGCAGCGATATGGGTACGCTGCAGATACAGATTACCTCAGAACGGCAAAACCTTCCCATCGCCGGAGCAAAGGTGGATATTTCTTTTACCGGGGATCCGGATCAGATATTAGAGGAGGTGACGACAGACGAAAATGGGAAGACGGAAACGCTCCGTCTGGGAACGCCGCCTCTGGAGTACAGTATGGAGCCTTCGGAGCAGCAGCCTTATGCAGAGTATACGCTTCGGATATCTGCCAGAGGATTTGAGACGGTTACGATTGCGGGAGCGCAGTTGCTGGCTAATCAGCTGGCAGTGCAGAACGTCAGGATGCGTACCCTGGAGCCGGAAGAGAGAGCGGATACGATCGTGATTCCTCAGCATACCCTCTATGGAGAATATCCTCCAAAGATTGCGGAAGAAGAGATCAAACCTATCAATCAGTCCGGGGAGATCGTTCTGGACCGGGTAGTGATTCCGGAATTTATTGTGGTTCATGACGGACCTCCCTCAGACCGCTCTGCCGGAAATTATTATGTTCCCTACCGGGACTATATTAAAAATGTAGCTTCCAGCGAGATTTACGCTACCTGGCCGAAATCTACTATTATTGCCAATGTGCTGGCGATTCAGTCCTTTACCCTTAATCGTGTGTACACGGAATGGTATCGGAACAAGGGTTATGATTTTACCATTACCTCTTCCACGGCTTTTGATCAGAAATGGATGGTGGGAAGAAATTATTTTGAAAGTATTGAAGCTGCGGTGGATGAGGTGTTCGACAATTATCTATCCAGACCCAATGTAAAGCAGCCCATACTGACCCAGTATTGTGATGGAAACCGGGTGAGTTGTCCCGGCTGGCTGACTCAGTGGGGGAGTAAGAATCTGGGTGACCAGGGTTATGAGGCTATTGAGATCCTGCGCTATTTTTATGGGGACAGTATGTATATTAATTTTGCGGAGGAGGTCTCTGGGGTTCCATCCTCCTATCCGGGATTTTTACTGGATGTGGGATCTGTGGGAGAAGATGTCCGAAAGATTCAGGATCAGTTGAATCGTATTTCAGATAACTATCCTTTGATTCCTAAAATAGCAGAGGATGGAATTTTTGGTGAGCGCACCCAGGAGGCTGTCAAGGTTTTCCAGTCTGTTTTCGGGTTAAGGCAGGATGGGATTGTAGGGCCGAGAACCTGGTATAAAATTCAGGAAATTTATGTGGCAGTGACAAAAATGGCGGAATTGCAGTAAAAAATTGTTTCTTTTCTCCGAAAATATATTGTTTTTCGGAGAAAAGTCACCCGAGAGGGTATTGTTGGAGGTGGTTTGCGACATCCGCTTCGTCTGTGGCGGAGCGCTTCAGCGACATCCTTCCTCCTGAGAATAAAGTGGGGAGGAAAGGCTTTCCTTCGCTTTGCTATTTAATCGGTAGTACTGCAGCAGAACGATGATGAGCAGTGCAATCAGGGCAGGAATCAGATTCATACAGCCGTTCATCATATTGAAAGCAGAGGCACTCTGTTCCAAATTAGGAATGTATCCGGCAAAGGAGAGCAGCAGATGCAGTACCAGGGGGGCTAAAAAGCCTCCCAGCTTTCGCATGAAGCTGAGCATACTGTAAATAAAACCGTCTGCCCGTATGCCGGTACGTTCCTGGGTGTTAGTTACAATGTCCGGAAGCATACTGCAGAGCATGGCATTGGAGATGCCGTTGCCAGCAGTTCCGATCCAAAGAAAAAGCAGGAGGATAGGCCAGTCTGCTGTAGGGGTGATCAGGTATAAAAGTACTCCGGTAATCAGAACCAGACCATAGCCGAAGCAGCACAGAAGATGTTTTTCCCGGAACAGCTTCAAAAGCCTTGGAGCTAAAAGTGCGGTGCTTCCAAGTGTACAGCCGCTAAGAATCAGATAGAAAAGAAAGAGGCTGGGCTTTTGTACTACATAGGCGAAATAGAAGGAACTGATCATAGCCTGACCGTAATTGAGAAAACCGAATAGGAATACCCCCAACAGGGTAATGATAAGGGGGGGATTATTCTTTGTTATGCCCCGAAGATTCTTGACTTCAGGTTTGGACGCTTTGGCAGCCTCTGTCGTCTCACGGGTAAAAAAGCAGGAAAACAGGCTGATGGGAAAAAGAAGAAGCGTCAAAACCTGGTGAAATCTCATATAGAGAGTCAGATTCTGAACTTCCATAGTTACCGGATCGCAGAGCAGAGAGAGCAGTCCTAATGCAAGGGTACAGCTAAGGGCGGAGACGCACAGTCTTCGGCTGATGAGCCCACATTGTTCCTTAGGTTTCTGGCTGATGCAGGAATGGAGTCCGCCGAATGGGATATTCCACATGGAGATCAGCAGGATTGACAGGATATACAAAAAACAGGCCGATAAAAACCCAGTCTTGTTGGCTTGCTTGGATGCCAGTGAGAAAAGGGACAGCAGCGTAGGTAGCAGCAAAAGGGAACTGATGAGCATCCAGGGGCGGTAACGTCCAAAGCGGGTAACGAAAAGATCGCAGACAAGCCCCATAAACAGGTCGGATGCCAGATTTATCATGCAGGCGCCTGTTAGAACAAATAAAAACAGAGAGCCGGATAAACCGGCTATGGAGGTAAGGTAAAAAAGAAAATAACAGTTTACCAGCATCCAAGTCAGGGCCATGGGAATGCCGCCCAGCGAAAATGCGGCGTGTTTTATAATCGGTTTATTCATAATGATCGTCCTTTGCCTGGTGGAAAAAATACAGAAAATGCTTAAAATTGAGCTATTTACAGAGATTATGCTTGCTATAAGAGTGAAACTAAGCTATGTTAACTATAACACAGGGAAAAAGGAATGGATAATACCTGCTATTTATGAAGGGATCATTCCTGGTAGTTATGGCAGGAAAATGCAGCTTGAAAATCTGGAGGGCGCCATGAGGTTAATGCAGTTGGAGTATTTTATTAAGGTGGCAGAGTGCGGTTCCATCACCAAGGCAGCGCAGGAATTATATTTAAGCCAGCCCAGTCTGACAAAAGCCATTTCCAACCTGGAGGCGGAATATGGGCTTCAGCTTCTGGAGCGTACCTCAAAGGGAATTACAGTTACCCCCAGGGGCAGAGATTTTCTTGAATATGCCAAGAATGTGGTGACAGCAAAAAAGACGCTGGAGAATGTATTTTTGGGAGGCGAAAGCAAAGAACGCCTTAGATTGTACGTTGCCAGCCAGCAGTTTGATTTTCTTTATCCCATTGTGGAGGAACTTTATCAGAACTATGCTGCCAAGCCGGTATACATTGACCTGGAGGAGACAGACCGGGGAGAGATCATCAATCGGGTATGGAACCGGGATGTGGATCTGGGATTTTTGGTATTGTCTAAAGAAGATACCAAATTTTTTAAGCAGGAGCTGGAAGAAAAGGCGTTGGAGATTCATACTCTGGATACGTCTACGGTCTATGTGTGTATGTGTGATTCCTCTTCTTTATATAAGAAAGAACGGATTACAGTTGAGGATGCTGCTCCTCAGCTCCATGTGGTGCTGGATTGGGAAAAATCCATGCGCAGGGAGCTGCTTTCCGGGCATCTGCATCAAAATATGAAAGGGGATCATCTGATTTTCTGCAATAATATCCGGGCCTGCGTGTATTTCATGAAGCGTATGGGGGCGCTTTTGTATGCGCCTAAGTGGGTGCTTGGAATGCTGGAAAAAGAGCAGGTTCGGTCAGTGCCCCTGGAATTGCCGGGAGGGGAGGGGTATCCTTTGGTAAATCGCCTGGTATGGCTCAAGCGTTCCAATGAAGAGCTGAGTGAGGCGGAAAAACTGTTTGTTGACAAAGTGAAAAAAGCGCTTCTGCAGGATAGATAGCAGCGGCTTTTTACGGGGTATTCTTCTGATACTGTTTGGGAGAATATCCTGTATTTTTTTTGAAAGTGGAAATAAAATAGTTATAATCCTGAAAGCCGCAGGCAGCAGCTATCTGGCCAATGGTCCAGTCGCGGTGTTCTGTAAGCAGTTCTTTTGCCTTTTTGATCCGCAGATTTCGGATGTGTTCTGCCACGCCAATGCCGTAGGTGCTGTTGGTGATCTCATAGAGATAGGTTTTTCCAATGGAAAACTGACGGCAGAGGGCCGGTACGCTCAAATCTCCGGTGAGATTCTGGAAGATATATTCATCGATTCTGGTGTGGAGGTCTTCCTTTTTCAGAATGGCCAGCCGTTCATTGCACAGATAGGAGGCAATGGCCTCCAGAATATGGCAGGCAGCCAGCACATATTCTTCCGTGAGAATGGGGCGTTCCATGCAGGCCTGATGCAGTGCGTCCATGTCGATCTGATAATTCTGGCACAGGCTGCTGATAATCGTCCATCCTTCCTGGTGGCTTTGATAGGTGAAAATATTTCCCACAATAATATAGCCTACGATCATTTCTCCCATAAAGATGGGTGTGCAGGCCTCCATCAGTCCGGCGTGGCACCGATAAAAATAGATCCTGTGCTTTTTGGCTGCGATCCTGCAGGCTTCCCGGTCACAGGATTTGCAGCGGGATCCGGCAGTGGGATCTGTGCGGATTAATTGGCAGAAGAAGGGCAGCTCCTTCGGATACGGGAAGATCTCTTCATACTTCTCACTGAATAGGGAAATGTGAATCCCAGTAAGGGTATAGAAGTCCTGAAAGAGAGGACCAAGTTTTTCAAGGTCAAAGGATGAAATCATGATGGCAGCCTCCAAATGCGAACAAAATCAAAGTTTTTAAACAAATTAGCTCTATACGAAATGAAAAAAATAGGATATGATTAATTTAACATAAACAGAAGTGAAAATACAGGATTTTTCACGAAAAAGGGTTAATTTTACAAGGAAAACAGTGGGAGGTAGCAAAATGAACCTGGAAGCATGGAAAAAGAAGATAAGCAGCGGCGGTCTGGATAGGACCATGAAGCATCTTTACGGCAAAAAAACGGAAGAAAACAAAAAGCGCTATGAGGATCTGCTTCAGATGTTTGAAGACACTTTTGGGGAGGAGCAGGAGATTTGTCTTTTCTCTGCACCTGGAAGAACGGAGATTGGAGGAAATCATACCGATCACCAGCACGGCTGTGTGTTGGCTGCTTCTGTGGATATGGATATGATCGCAGCAGTATCCATGACTGGTGAGCAGGAAATTTGTGTACAGTCGGAAGGGTATCCAATGTGCAGAATTTCCCTGGAGGATCTGTCGGTGCAGGAGTCTGAGAAAAATTCTACTGCAGCCCTGATCCGGGGTGTTGCAGCCCGGTTTGAACAGCTGGGATGCCAAGTGGGAGGTTTTCATGCCTGCGTAAAATCCAGTGTGCTTCCCGGAAGCGGCATCAGTTCCTCCGCAGCCTTTGAGGTGTTGATCGGAAATATTGTAAATACTTTGTTTTTTGAAAACAAGGTATCTGCAGTGGAGATTGCTCAGATTGGCCAGTATGCAGAAAATGTATATTTTGGAAAGCCCAGCGGCCTTATGGATCAGACTGCCTCCTCTGTTGGGAATATGCTTACCATTGATTTTGCGGACACGGCCCATCCGGTGGTAAAGAGGCTGGACATTGATTTTGAGAAATCCGGCCTGGTTTTGTGCATCATCGATTCCGGAGCAGATCATGCAGATCTTACAGATGAATATGCAGCCATTCCCAATGAGCTGAAAAAGATCTGCCGCCTTCTTGGAAAAGAGTTTTTGCGGGAGGTTCCGGAAGAAGAATTTTTTGCAGCCCTGCCCAGAATCCGGAAGGAAGTGGGAGACCGGGCGCTGCTTCGTGCCATGCATGTATACCGCGACAACGAGCGGGTGGCAAAACAGGGAAAAGCTCTGGAGATGGGAGACATCGACACCTTCTTGAAGCTGGTAAAAGAGTCGGGACAAAGTTCCTGGATGTATCTGCAGGATATTGTGCCCTGCGGAAGCACAACGCATCAGGAGATGGCCATTGCTCTGGCCATGTGTGATAAACTGCTGGCAGGCAAAGGCGCTTACCGGGTTCATGGCGGTGGCTTTGCTGGAACGGTGCAGGCTTTTGTGCCGGTAGAACTGCTGCAGGAATTCCAGGCTGGCATTGAGGCTGTTCTGGGCGAGAGAAGCTGTCATGTGCTCTCCATCCGTCCAGTGGGAGGATTGGAGATCAAGGCAGAATAGGCGTCTGGAACGTGAGGAATGTTAGCCTCCGGCAGAAACGTGAAAAGATATCAATAAATAAACACAATCGGAACCATTCAAAACAGGAGGAGGCAGGAGCCTTCCGGAAAGGAGCATACAATGAGAATTTTAGTGACAGGCGGTGCAGGATATATTGGAAGCCATACCTGTGTAGAGCTGTTGGAGGCAGATTATGA
>ENA-ORTM01001107-ORTM01001107.1-human-gut-metagenome-genome-assembly--contig:-NODE-1107-length-29720-cov-3.140064_pt1 | contig 29720 bp, 26 predicted proteins | sample MGYA00241909_ERZ509182 | MGnify/ENA primary metagenome ERZ509182 (study PRJEB26280, sample SAMEA2338855) | human gut metagenome | biome: human gut; feature: human-associated habitat; material: faeces...
CAGCTTAATATCCGTACCACGGCCGGCCATATTGGTGGCAATGGTCACAGCGCCGTGTACACCTGCATCCGCTACGATCTCAGCCTCCAGCTCATGGAACTTAGCGTTCAGCACTTTATGAGGGATTCCCTCTCTGCGCAGCATACCGGACAGCAATTCCGAAACCTCAATCGTAATGGTACCTACCAGCACCGGCTGCCCCTTGGCATGAGCTTCTTTTACCGCTTCTACCACTGCCCGGTATTTTTCCTTTTTCGTCATATAAACCGCATCATCCAGATCTTTTCTTTGAACCGGGCGGTTCGTAGGAATTTCAATCACATCCATCCCGTAAATATCCCGGAACTCATGCTCCTCAGTAAGAGCCGTACCCGTCATACCGGATTTCTTTTTATATTTATTGAAGAAATTCTGGAACGTAATGGTAGCCAGAGTCTTGCTCTCCCGTTTTACCTTCACATGCTCCTTCGCTTCAATGGCCTGATGCAGACCGTCCGAATAACGGCGTCCCGGCATGATACGCCCGGTAAACTCATCTACAATCAAAACTTCATCATCTTTTACTACATAGTCCCGGTCGCGGAACATCAGATTATGGGCCCGAAGCGCCAGGATAATATTATTCTGAATCTCAATGTTCTCTGCATCTGACAAGTTCTCAATCTGGAAGAATTTCTCCACCTTCTTGATACCGTCCGCAGTAAGGGTCACCACCTTGTCTTTCTCATTGACAATAAAGTCTCCGGACTCTGTGATCTCCTCCCCCATAATGGCAGTCATCTTGGTAACCTCACCGCTGGCCTCTCCGCGCTCCATCTGACGGGCCAGAATATCGCAGACCTCATACAGCTTGGTGGATTTGCCGCTCTGTCCGGAAATGATCAAAGGAGTACGGGCTTCATCAATCAGCACCGAGTCCACCTCATCAATGATGGCATAAGACAGCTCTCTTTGCACCAGCTGCTCTTTATAAATCACCATATTGTCTCTCAGATAGTCAAATCCCAGCTCGTTATTGGTAATATAAGTGATATCACAGGCATACTGTTTTCTTCTCTCGTCATTCTCCATGGAATTTAAGACCACACCTACCGTCAGGCCCAAAAACTCATGGATCTTGCCCATCCACTCTGCGTCACGCTTTGCCAGATAGTCATTGACGGTAACAATATGCACTCCCTCTCCGGTGAGGGCATTTAGATAAGCCGGAAGAGTGGAAACCAAAGTCTTACCTTCACCAGTCTTCATCTCAGCGATACGCCCCTGATGCAGTATCACACCGCCAATCAGCTGCACCCGATAATGTTCCATATTCAAAACACGTTTTCCTGCCTCCCGGACAGTGGCAAAGGCCTCCGGAAGCAGGGAGTCCAAAGACTCACCTTCTGCATATCTCTTTTTATATTCTTTCGTCTTACCCCGCAGTTCTTCATCCGTCAATGCCTGCATGGAAGGCCGCAGGCTTTCGATTTTATCCACAATAGGCATGATACGTTTCAATTCACGCTCACTGTGAGTACCAAACACTTTCTCAATCAGATTCATGTCCGTTCTCCTACTTTTGTTTTTCTTACTAAATTACAATCGTTTCTATTGTAACACCATCCCCTCATAAACACAAATGTTTTTTTCCTGCAAAATCTAGTTGAACCGGCTCCTGAAAAGGATTAAAATAAAAAACAAACATTTTTTTATGAAAAGGCAGGTATGATTAATGAAAAAACTTTCAGTATTAATTGGACTTCTTCCTTTATGCACGCTTCTTTCCGGCATTCCTTCCCTGGCGGAAGAAGCTCCGGCTCCCATCCGCGTAACTGCCCTGAAGGGGCCCACTGCCATGGGACTGGTGTCCTTTATGGACCAGGCCGATCAGGGCGCTTTTGCCGATTCTTCCTATGACTTCCAGATCCTGGGCTCCGTAGATGAGGTGTCCCCTATGCTGGTACAGGGAACCACTGATTTTGCCGCCATCCCAGCCAATCTGGCCTCTGTCCTTTACAATAACACAGAAGGAACTATCCAGGTGCTGGCTGTCAATACCTTGGGGGTACTCTACCTGGTAGAGCAGGGGGAGAACGTATCCTCACTGGAAGATTTAAAAGGCAAAACCATCTACGCCAGCGGCAAGGGAGCCACTCCAGAATATGCGCTGCGTTACATTCTTTCAGAAAATGGAATTGATCCTGAAAAGGATGTGACCATCGAATGGAAAAGCGAACACACCGAATGTCTGTCTTCACTCTTATCCGACGCTTCCGGCATCGCTCTGCTGCCCCAGCCCTTTGTCACCACTGCCATACAGAAATCAGAAAATATCCGGGTTGCTCTGGACTTAAATCAGGCCTGGGAGGAACTGCAAAAAGATTCGGACTCCTCTTCCGCCCTGATTACCGGAGTCTTAGTAGGCCGTCGGGAATTTATTCAGGAAAATCCTGATTCTGTGGAGGATTTTCTCGCCCGTTACCAGGAATCCGTAGAGTTTGTAAATGCAAATACAGAAGAAGCCGCTGAATTGATCGGTTCCTATGATATCGTTCCGGTTCAAGTCGCCAAGGAGGCCCTACCGGCCTGCAACATCACCTTTATTCAAGGATCAGAAATGAAGGAGAAACTTTCCGGTTATCTCTCCGTGCTGATGGAGCAAAATCCAAAGTCAGTGGGAGGCAGCCTGCCTTTGGATGACTTTTACTATCTGGGTGCAGAATGAAGGCCATAAAGGTACGCTTCTGGGCAGTGGCATTCTGGCTGTTTGTGTGGCATCTAGCCAGCATCGCCCTGGACAGCCGCCTGCTTTTGGTTTCCCCTGTCGAGGTCTTGCAGCGGCTGTGGGCATTGGCAAAAACCTTTTCTTTCTGGTCCTCCATTGTCTTTTCCCTATCCCGCATTGCTCTTGGTTTTTTTCTGGCTTGTATGGCTGGAATTCTGCTGGCAGCCTTGGCTGCCCGCTTCCGGCATATCCGGGAACTGCTTCAGCCCGTTATATTAACCATAAAATCGATTCCTGTGGCGTCTTTTGTGGTGCTTGCATTGATCTGGCTCTCCTCCAAAAGGCTGTCAGTGTTTATCTCTTTTCTGATGGTATTTCCTGTAATTTACACCAATCTGCTGGAGGGCATTTTTCAGCTGAACCAGGAACTTGCAGAAATGGCTCAGGTATTTCGGGTTCCCTTTTTCAGACGGCTGCGGTATCTTTCCCTCCCGCAGCTGCTCCCTTACTTCCACTCCGCCTGCCAGGTTTCCCTGGGACTTTGCTGGAAATCCGGAATTGCAGCAGAGGTGATCGGCATTCCGGAAGGCTCCATCGGTGCCAGGCTCCAGCAGGCGAAAATCTATTTGGACACCCCGGATCTTTTTGCCTGGACCTTTACTATTGTACTTTTAAGCCTGGTCTGTGAAAAACTGTTTTTACAGCTTCTGGATTTTGGAAAGAAACGGCTGACCGGCTAACTCTTCTGGCTTTCTGTCACTTTACCGTTCCTTTATTTTGTCACTTTCACACTACTGGCATAGCTGTCGGAAAGGAGACCTTATGGCCGACATTCAGTTTCAGCATATCTATAAATCTTATTCTGGCAAACCAGTTCTGGCAAATTTTTCCGCCCTGCTGCCGGATGGCTCTGTCACTGCCATCATGGCTCCCTCCGGGCAGGGCAAAACCACCCTGCTCCGGCTTCTCATGGGATTAGAACAGCCGGACAAAGGCAGCATTACAGGACTTGACGGTATGCGTATCAGCCCTGTTTTTCAGGAAAACCGCCTGTGTGAATATTTGCCCGTATCTGCAAACCTTCGGCTTACCGCCCCCCAGCTTACCGATGTCAACATCCGGGAAGCTCTTGGACAAGTTTGTCTTCCCCCATCCTGTGCCGGGCAGCCTGTGCTTGAGCTATCCGGCGGCATGAAACGGCGGGTGGCGATTCTAAGAGCCCTATTGACAGAACACGACCTTTTGCTTCTGGATGAACCATTCCAGGGCCTGGATTCCGCTGCCAAGGCGGCGGTGATCACCTTGATTCGCCAGAAATCCAAGGGAAAAACCCTTGTCCTGGTAACCCACGATAAGCAAGAGGCCATCCGTCTGGGGGCACAGAAGTGGGTGACACTGATATAGAAAGTATTTCCAACAAAGTTAGACTCCGCGTACACGGTTGCTGGCTTTCCCTATTGTAATTCATGTGTTTTTTATTTATATTTGATATTTTTATCAAACCCTGTATATTCTCCTGAAATCTGTCTATACTATGATTAATCTCAGATGAGCTTCCTGGCAAGCCAGAAAACCATTGAGATCAAACATTCACTGGATCCCCCTTCAGCGAATGGTACAAAAGATAAAAATACTACTTATCCTCCCCTTGATAAAGGGGGCTGTCGCAAGAACCTCCTGCGGTTTTGAACAGGTACCTTTTTCGCAAAGCATCCGTTTTACGAAAAAGACGCCGAAATTCGCTAAGAAAGTTCCTGCAGCAGCCCCCTTTTTGTGTTTCTGATTATTTTTATCTCTGCCGCAAAGCAAACTTTTCTAATTCTTTTTCAAACATCCCGCCTCTATTGCCACAGAAAATTCAAACGGTATTCCGGGACGAAGTACCGGAACGCTCCCCATCAGCCGTTTAGCAGTACCAATACTGTCATAATATCCGGTGCAAGGTTCCAAAGCGCAATTTTTGTCTCCCCGATATCCGCCTTCCGTAATCCAACAGCCCAAATAGGGCAGTTTTTTCTCATCATACAGTATTCTGACTGACGTATTTGTCTCCGGATAATCATAGCCGCAATACCCCTTCTGCACTGCTCCAGCCACATAATACTTCACCATATCTCTTCCTGGCATCCGGTCAAAGCGATAGGATTTTCCATTTATCCGGTCTTCCGGAAAAGCATAAATGGTTTCCGCCTTATCCAACAGGGCACAATCGAACACATTTTGAACCCGTTCTGTATCCGGCGGAAAAATCAGCTGCATCTTTGGCGTAGTGTTTACCAGACAATGCATTGTCCAAATACATGGCAGCTCTGTTCTTCCTGTATTTACAATTTTATAACTGCAATTCAGCCGTTTCCCATCTAATGAAAAAGTCTTTTCATAGCGATATTGAAACTCCTTACTAAAATACGTTAACTTAATCTGCCCCTCCGACGCTTCTGCGATAAATGCAGAAGACCATATTTCTCCATGATCCGGATAGTTCAGACGTCGGCCGTTCCACTCCAAGACTTCCGCATCTACATTGGGAAACGCCTCATCAAATCCGCATGCCTCAAACTTTGAAAAATCGCTGCCCAGTGAAGCTTCTTCATACTTTCCTTTTGGATTCTGAAACAATATCTCCATTTTAGTTTCTTTACAGAACAGGGAGGCTGCCTTCCCTCCCCTGTTCGGCAAGATAACTGCCTGCAGATACTCATTTTCCAACAGCATCCCCTGTTCATTCATAAACTCTATGCACTTTATCATACTCTGCCCCTTTTATTCGTTTCCGCCACCGGAAAATGCTTTTATCCTCATGTGTTCTTTATAACGATGCAGCCGTTTTATGACTGTTCCACTATTTTCACACATTTCTCAACAGCCGCCTCCAAAAGCTCTTCTCCGATTTCCGAGGTGGCATCCCGCGGATCATACCGCACAGAAAAATCTTCCGTTGGTCCTTGTTCAAAAGTCACACTGTCTGCAATCCCATACTCCGTCACAGATATCTTTTCAGTTTTTGGCGGCAGCTTTGATAAATCCACTGCCTCCGGGTAAATCCTGGTCATAATCGCCGTTTCAGCCAGCCCCGCATGGCCAAGTCCGTAGCCACAGTTATCAGCCAGTACCATAATGGCCCGAACCGATATTTGATATTTCTGTGAAAATTTTCTTGACAGTGTATCCAGGATTCGAATCTGTTCGTCTGCTCCATGGCCATTCATAATGATAATTTTCCGAAATCCCATACAGCACAGCGCTTCTATCTGCCAACCGATCAACTGTTCAAACAGTTGGGGAGGCCAATACATACTTTTTAAAGAATTAGCAGGGAAATCCATTCCTACAATATCTTCCTCTCCGGTAAAGCCCAATTTTTTTAAGGTCTCGGGAGAACGCCTGGTTTCCGTTCCTATGAAGAGAGGCGGAAAAACAATTCCCCCTGTACGCTCTGCAGTTGCCAGACTCACATGATACGCATTGCAGGTATCCATCCCCATCCCCATGTGGGGTCCATGCCATTCCATGGATCCGATCGGCACAAACACTGTGCTCGTCCCTCTTATTTCCTTTAACAGTTCCCCTGGGGGAAGCAGTTCAAACTTTTTTGTTTTCATGTACTTTTCACCACTGTTTCTTTTTGAAAAGGCTGCCGCAAAATGAAACGAAACATATCTTACATTTTGCGGCAGCCCCATTTATATTTTTGTATTACTCTACATATTCCGGCATAACTTCTGCCAGATCGTCTTCCGGAGTAACGATCACTGCCGGAACTGCATAAGTTTCAGGAATTTCTTTTCCTTCTTTAATATAATCAATCAGCTGCTGTGCTGCTGTTCCACCTACATCTCTTGCTGAGAAATATGCCGCTGCACGGAAACAGGAATCCTCGTTTGCAAATTCATCCGGGCAAAGATATCCGCCAAGTCCAACAACCATAGAATCTTTTCCAAGCCCTGCCGCCTCAATGGCCCGTGCTGCACCCTGAGAAGATTCATCAGAAACTCCCATTACCAGCCATTTGGTGATTTCCGGGTGACCAGTAATCACAGCATTCGCAGCTGTATTTCCATCCTCAGCAGTGGTGTCACAATCTGCCCGGAAAATACGGTCCTGATCGAACTCCTTCAATGCCTCCAGCTCGCCTTCTGTACGGGGTACGCAGGAAGAAACGGTGTCAGCCGTCATAAGAAGCACGCCGAAAGCCTCATCATCAGCCAGATTGTTTTCTTTAATGTAATTAGCTCCCCACTCTCCGACAGCCAGACCAATGTTGTATCCGTCAATTCCTACCCATGGAGCTAACAGATTTCCTTCTTCATCTTCCAACGCATCATCCACTGCTATCACCGGAATCCCAGCGTCCTTAAGCTTATCAACTGTCATCTGGCTTAAGTTCTGATCCGGAGTACATACCAGAACGCCATCTACCTTATCTGCAATTACAGTATCCAAAAGTTCTGTATAAGTCGCTCCGTTTAGATCGGCATCCATATATTTCCAGGTTCCTCCTGCTGCTTCTACAACTTCCTGAGAAGCAAGTCCTTCCTGAATAAACCAGGTGGCTGTTCCCATTTTGTAGATACCTGCAATAGTAAAGCCTTCCTCTTCTGCCTGTACAGCCATCGCTCCGCCCACTGCACAAGTCATCGCCAGTAACAAACCTGTTGCTTTACATAATGTTTTTTTCTTCATTGCCATCGCTCCTTTTTCTTTTTATTATTTGTTATTTAAACGGGAAGGACATTCGCTCCCACATTTAACGATTTAAAAACTGCTTAAAAACTTTTCTTGCTTTCTTCCAGAAGTTTCTTTTCTCTGCTCTTCTTTCGGTAGAAATCAAACGCCAGTGCAACTACCAACAGCGCTCCTTTTGCCACTTCCTGCCAAAAAGTCTGCAGGCCAACCATATTCATTCCTGTATTAAATCCTTGCAGTATCAGCATACCAATAAAGGTTCCCAGCATGGTTCCTACCCCACCGGTAAAAGCGCAGCCCCCCAGTACTGCCGCAGTCACTGCATCGAACTCCAGCCCTTCACAGGCAGAAGGCTGTCCGGAGTTCATACGTGCTGCCAGCAAAACACCTGCCAGCCCGGTAAGGCCGCCCTGCACAATATGAAGCTTATAAATGACCATTTCAGGATTCAATCCCGCCAACCGCGCAGCGTAGGCATTTCCTCCTAATACATAAACACTTCTTCCGTAATAAGTATTCTTTAATATCCAGCCAAAGACCAGAAAGGCAACCAACAAAATAATAACAGGAAGTGGAATAATGCCAAACAAACGAAAACTTCCAAATATCGTAAAGTCCTTCGCACTTGCAGAAACTGCTTTTCCGTTACATAATATGTAAGCAAAGCCGCGGAAAATGGACATGGATGCCAGGGTTGCAATAAAGGGCTGCAGATTCAGATAGTTGATCATCGTAGCATTGATTGCCCCTATGGCAATGCCTGCCAGGACACCTGCCAGCAATGCCACAAAACCGGGTACCCCCATTTTTAACAGTGTTGCCGCCAAAACGCCTGCAAAAGCTGCCGTAGCGCCTGCCGTTAAATCAATCTGGTTGGCTATGATCAAATAAGTCTCACCGATCGCCACAAACCCCATCAAGGAACAGGCTGTCAAAATATTCATCAAATTGGTAGTGGTTAAATAATTCTTGTTCAAAAAGGTAAATACAATTACCATAATGATCATTGCGATAATCAGGCTAATCTTATCTGCCAGATCACTCTTTTTTAGTTTCGTCATAAAACGATTCATTTTCCTTATCCTCCCGGTTATTTTTCTGTCATTGCATAACTGAGTAAAAGTGCTTCCGTTGCTTCTTCTCTTCGAACTTCACCAGTCACTTTTCCTTCTCGCATAACCACGATCCGATCTGCAAGTCCGATCAATTCTGTCAATTCTGAAGAAATTACAATGACTGCCATTCCTTTTTTCGCACATTCACAGATGATTTTATAAAATTCTGATTTCGCCCCCACATCAATTCCTTTTGTAGGTTCATCCAAAATCAGCACTTTTGGCTCTGTCTCCAACCACCTGCCTAAAATAACCTTTTGCTGATTTCCTCCTGACAGCTGACTGATCAATTTTTCTGAATCCGGCGTCTTGATCGCTAACTTTTTAATCTCTGCCTGTGCCATCTCCTCTTCTTTCTTTACATTGACAGCACCGGTTTTACTTCTAAGATGCTTTAAGACGGAGATACTGATATTGCCTCTTACAGATATATTAGGAAGTATTCCCTGCTCTTTACGATCCTCGGGCACAAGAGCTATTCCAAGATCAATCGCCTCCGCAGGAGATTTGGGCCGTATTTTCCGGCCATCCAAATATAGCTCTCCCCCTTCAATCTTATCCAAGCCAAATAAAGCACGGATGGTTTCTGTTCTTCCAGCTCCTACCAAACCTCCAAATCCCAAAATTTCTCCTTTTCGCACCTGGAAACTTACATCGGAGACAAAAGGTGTTGTAAGATTCTGTACCTTCAGCATTACATCTCCAATGTGCTCATTCCGCTCAAGCGTTTCAAAAATACTTCCAAGAGAACGGCCCACCATCATATTGATCATCTCATCTTCCGTTACCGCCCCCTGATCCACCACATCCACCAGACATCCGTCTTTAAAAATAATTACTTTTTGCGCAATCTGTGCGATTTCATTCATACGGTGAGATACATAAAAAATAACTTTCCCCTCAGCCTGAAGTTCCCGGATAATTTTAAACAAAATCATGATTTCACTGTCACTCAGACTGGCGGTAGGTTCATCAAACGCTATAATCTGGGAATTTCGGTTTACCGCCTTCATAATCTCTACCATCTGCTGCAGGGCCACCGACAGATCCCGTACTTTCATATCCGGTTCAATACCTGTCAGGCCAAAACGTTGAATAATCGCCGCGGTTCTTTCATTCATCCGTTTAAAATCAATGCCGCCTTTTTTCTTTTTAGGCCAATCACCAAGAAAAACATTTTCAGCCACCGTCATCTCTGCCAGTATCTGGCGTTCCTGGTAAATCACACTCACACCGCCTTCAATAGCTTCTTTCGGTGTGAGAAAATGTTTCTCTTCTCCATTAATGATATAGGCACCTTCATCCGGCTGATAATCTCCGTTCAAAATTTTTAATAATGTTGACTTTCCTGCTCCATTTTCGCCTAGAAATGCATATACATAACCGCTCAGCGCTTTAAAGGAAATATTATCCAGTGCCTTCACTCCGGGAAAATATTTGCTAATATTCCGAAACTCCACATAAGTATTCCCCATACTGTTTATCTTCTCCTTTTTCTTTTCAACCGCTTCAACATCCTTACTGCTCAAAACGTGTTATCGTTAACACTTATTTGCATTATAAATCCATTTTTATCTGGCGTCAATATTTTTATGGCTATTCTATACATATACGTCACTTTTAACAATTTATTCATCTATTTTTTGTCTATTTTTACAGTCTTTTTTCCTCTTACCCCAATCATAAAGCTCCTTTTTTACCTGCTCACGCTTATATTTTTTGTTTATCTATTGACTTTTTTATTTTCTGTATTTATAATCATTTTATATATAATAATTGATTTATCTTAAAATATCTTATTTTTTTTGTACTATTTTGCGTTAACGCACACACAGGAGGTCTGTAATATGGAAAGAAAAAAAGCGCTCATCACAGGAGCAAGTCATGGTATCGGTCAAACAGTCGCTGCAGCTCTTGCAAAAGCCGGATATGATGTAGCTGTAAATTACCGCAAAAACGCAGACGGCGCCAAAGAAACCGCACGGTTAATTGAAGAAGCAGGCGGAAGAGCTCTTCTGCTGCAGGCAGATGTACGAAGCTGCGAAGAATTGGAAGCCATGTTTGAAAAATATCAGCAGGAATTTAAAACGATCGATCTTATGGTTAACAACGCAGGAGTCAGTGAATTTTATCCGCTCCTGGAGATCACCGAAAAGCAATGGGAAAGAATCACCTTCACAGACTGGAAGGGAACCTTCTTCGGCACACAAATGGCTGCCCGTTTGATGGTTAAGACAAAAAAACCAGGTGTTATTATTAATATGGGTTCCAACCATGTGGATGGCTGCTGGCCCAAGGCCAATACCTACGCTCCCTCAAAAGCTGCCGTAACCCGTTTTGGAAAAAGTGCAGCGTACGAACTGGCTCCCTATGGTATCCGCGTACTTACTCTTTCCCCTGGATACACCAACGTCTGGCCGGAAGATCATCCTGTACAGGAAGTTGCTCCAAGGCTTCTCCTGAAACGTTTTGCTAAACCGGAGGAAATCGCAAATATTCTTGTTTTTCTTGCTTCCGATGCCTGTAATTATATGACGGGAACTACGGTCACTGTAGATGGCGGTGCGCTATTGCCTATCTATGCGGAAAATGATCTGAATGGCGGTTCACCTTTCGATCATATGGAAAATCCTTTTGGAGGTAACGAACTATGAAAATCAAAAAAATAGAAACTTTTCTAATAAAACCCCGCTGGCTGCTCCTCAGAATCGAAACGGATGAAGGCATTGTTGGATGGGGAGAGCCTGTTGTAGAGGGACGCGCAGAAACTACCAGTACCTGTGTCCACGAACTGGAACCCTATCTTTTAGGAAAAGATCCCAGATACATCGAAGATATCTGGCAAAGTATTTACAGAGGCGGATTTTATCGCGGCGGTCCGGTTCTTACCAGCGCCCTCTCTGGAATTGATCAGGCTCTATGGGATATTAAGGGAAAAGCACTCTCTCTTCCTATTCATGAATTGATGGGCGGAAAAGTCCGCGACAAAATGGAGGTCTACAGCTGGATTGATTCTAACACCCCCGCAGAGGCGGCCGAATCTGCACAGGATAAATTGGAACACGGATTTCATCATGTCAAAATGTTTGGCACAAATGGTATCGGATGGATCAATGACAGAAAAGAAATTGATCTTCTCCTGGAAAAAGTTCAGGCTATTCGAGACAAAGTAGGAAATAAACTGGGGATTGCCATTGATTTTCACGGTCGCGCTCACAAAGCCACTGCGAAAACTCTATTAAAAGAGTTAGAGCCCTTTCAGATCCTTTTTGTAGAAGAACCTGTTTTAATTGAAAATGAAGAAGCCTTCCTGGAACTTCACAACTGTTCTTCTATTCCACTGGCTACTGGCGAACGAAGTTTTACCCGATGGGGTTTTAAACAAATGCTGACAAAAGGTTGCGTAGATATTATTCAGCCGGATTTAAGTCATGCCGGCGGAATCTCTGAAGTAAAAAAGATTGCCACAATGGCCGAAGCCTTTGACGTCGCGCTTGCTCCTCATTGCCCATTAGGGCCCATTGCCTTTGCCGCCTGCCTGCAGGTAGATTTTACCTCTATCAATGCCTGTCTCCAGGAACAAAGTCTCGGGATGGCTTATAATAATGGTTTTGAAATGGGCCGTTATGTAACAGACCCTCAGGTCTTCCAGTATAACAATGATGGTTTTATTAGCCTTTTAACCAAGCCCGGACTGGGTATTGAAGTAAATGAAAAAGAAATCCGGCTTATGGCAAAAGAAGGCCACCACTGGAAAAATCCTCTGTTTCGTCTCAGTGACGGAAGTGTGACAGAATGGTAAGGGTAAATGTCCCCCTGTGTACGCTGGGCGAAGGGCCTCTGTGGCACAGGGAAACAAATGAATTTGTATTTACGGACATTGTAAACGGAATCCTCTATGCTTGGAATCCAAAAACCCATGCCTGCCGGATTCTTTTGGATTCTCGTTTCCAATTAGGGGCATTTCTTTTTGACCGCCAGGGTGATCTCATTCTTTTTACTGAATGCGGCGTGTATGCCTGTTCCTATGAAATGGAAGGGCGAAAGTTAGATCTTTTATATTCTGTGGATATGGCTCCCAGGGAGCGTTTCAATGATGCAATCTGCGATCCCCTGGGAAGAATGATTGCAGGCACAAAGACGGATACAAACGAAAACGGAAGCCTTTATCTGTTTGAACACGGGAAATCTCCAAGGCGCCTGATGGAGGGACTTCACATCTCCAATGGAATGGGCTTCTCCTGCGACGGAACCATTTTTTATCACACAGATTCTGGAAAACGAAGTATTTACCGCTACTATTACGACTTGTCAACCGGAACCCTCTCCTCCCCCACCGTCTTTCCAGAAACGGAACAGGCAGCATCCGGGGATTTTGGTGACGTAGTCTGGCAGGAAACTGCCCCGGACGCAGCCGTACCGGATGGCATGACTGTAGATGCACAGGGAAATATCTGGACTGCACTCTGGGGAAGAGGTTCTCTCCTATGCATAGATCCTATGCAAAAAAAGCTGCTTTCAAGCATCTCGCTTCCGGCAGTTCAAATTTCCAGTCTGACTTTCGGCGGAAAAGATCTGGATTTGCTCCTTGTCACCTCCGCATCCATCGGAACCGACGGGCCGCCGAATGGAGAAATCTATTGCCTTTGTCCAGAAGTACAGGGACGGGAAGAATATCGTTTTTAGCTTTTTGCTTTGGCACAAGTTTTTTCTATCCCTGTCTTTACTTCTGTTCTCTTATTTTGTATACTTATAATATTAGATTTTAATGAGACAGTTTTCAAACAGGAGCTAGAAATTATGAGCAATCAGCCAACTATTAAGGATGTTGCGCGTCTTGCCGGAGTATCCATCGGCACAGTAGACCGGGTATTACATAATCGCGGCCGGGTCTCCGCCGCTAATCAGGCAGCTGTAGAGCGCGCCGTACAGTCTCTTCACTATCGTCCCAGTCAGGTTGCCCGCGCGCTTTCTATTAGAAGGCAAAATTTAAAACTTGGGATTTCCTATCCCTTTGTAGAACAGGATTTCTGGACAGATGCTTATCAAGGCATTCAACGCGCCGCCCTTCAGCTTCAGAAATTTGGGGTAGAAGTGATTTGTGATAAATATTCCAGCTATGAAGCCGAAAATCTGGAACAATCCATAAAACATCTTCTCTTCCAAAATGTTCAGGGCTTGGTGCTGACTCCTGTAAGAAACAGCGATCAGGCTCTGGATCAACTGATTCCAAAAGACATTCCTTTTTGTACAGTGATTGATGATTGCCCCAAAAGCAGACGCCTCTTTCATGTAGGACCAGATGATTATGCCATGGGGAGAGTAATGGCAAAATACAATTTGCTCTATCGACCGGAAAATCTCCAAATTGCAGTGATCGCGCCTAATATTAATATGGAAGGAACCGTTAGGCGTATTGCCGGTTTCCGCGATATGTTAAAACAGGAGCAAAAAGAATACACACTTTTAGCAGTATGTGAAATTGAAGGCCAAACAGAAAAACTTTCCTATGAAAATATCTATGATAAAACTCTGGAATTAATAGAAACCTATCCTGGGTTAAACGCTATTTATGTAACCAACGGACTCACTCAATGGGCCGCTGCAGCAGTTATTGCGGCTGGCAAACAAACTAGCATCTATGTTTTTGGACATGAATACACCAAGATGACCAGAGATTTTCTGGAAGCAGGTCCCATCACCGCTATTTTATACCAAAAACCGGCTGACCAATGGGAATTAGCAATGCAGCTGCTCTATGAGTTTCTAATGGAGGAACGCCCCGCTCCTCCTCTTTATATTAATACCGAGTGTTCCATCATTACAAAAGAAACGCTTCCATTGGTACAGATCGGGCAAATTTAGCTTTTAATTAAAAAAATGCCTTCCATGTAAAACAGCGCGCTTCACCCCTTTGCTCTGTCTTACACGGAAGGCATTTTTCTCGCCAAGTCGTCCGTTCGCAGCTATCTTTGAACTCTTCCAGAAGCATTCCCGCCTGCCAGTGACAGCACTTCTGCTTCTGTAACCAAATTAAAATCATGCTCAATGGAGTGCTTTAAGCAGGAAGCCGCTACTGCAAAATTAATCGCATCCTGCTGGTCAAAATTATGCAGCAATGCATGAATCAGCCCTCCGCCAAAAGAATCTCCTCCGCCTACCCGATCCACGATATGTACCAGGTACTCCGGAGAGAAGCAGGCTTTTCCATCCTGATACAGCATCCCGGCCCACCGGTTATCCGTAGCGGAAATACTTCCCCGTAAAGTAATGGCCACATAACTGCATCCGAATCTCTCTGACAGTTCTCTGGCTACACCAATGTATCCTTCCCGACTGATCTTTCCTGTATTAATATCGGTTCCCTCTGCCCGTATTCCAAATACATCAGCAGCATCTTCTTCATTGGCAATGCAAACATCCACATAAGGCATCAGTTTTGCCATCACCTCACCGGCCTGTTCTTTCGTCCAGAGTTTTTTACGATAGTTCAGATCACAGCTCACCTTCACCCCTAATTTTTTCGCTGTCTGGCAGGCATCAAGACAAATCTGAGGTAGCTCGCCTCCCAAAGCCGGTGTGATCCCTGTAAAGTGAAACCAATCCGCATCGGAAAGTATTTCCTCCCAACAAAAATCTTCCCGTTTCGCCAGCGCTATCGAAGATCCCGCACGATCATAAATTACCTTGGAGGGACGCTGAGAAGCACCTTTCTCTACAAAATAAATTCCAATCCGGGGGCCTCCCTTTCTAATCATATGTGTATCCACCCCAAAGCTCCGCAGAGAATTTATTGCACTCTGGGCAATTTCATTTTCCGGGAGTTTTGTAACAAATGCAGCGTCATCCCCATAATTCGCTAAGGATACCGCCACATTCGCTTCTCCGCCCGCATAGCTGGCTTCGAACCGCTCCGCCTGTACAAATCGATAATATCCTTCCGGATTTAACCGCATCATAATCTCTCCAAAACATACTGCTTTTGCCATGTTTCACCCTCCTCATTGTCTTTTGTTATCTGTCTTTTAAGCTCCTACCTGTTCAATATTTTTTACAAACTCTTGTGCCAGAGCTGTAATTTTATCGTATTCTCCGTTTCGGATCCACTTCTGATTCACCAGATTGCCGCCAACACCTGCTCCCACAGCTCCTGCCCTCAGAAAATCCGCTATATTTTTCTCATTCACCCCGCCCACAGCCAACATAGGAATGTGCCCAAGAGGAGCCTTCATAGCCTTTAAATACCCTGCTCCCAGATTTCCGATGGGGAATACTTTTACAAAATCTGCCCCGGCCTTCCATGCATTCACAGCTTCCGTGGGGGACAATGCTCCCGGCATCGTTACCATTCCCTGCGTTCTGGCATACGCAATAACTTCCGAATCTGTTGACGGCGCAATCATATAAGCGGCCCCTGCTTTCCGTGCCAGATCCACCTGCTCCTTTGTCAGTACAGTTCCTGCCCCCACCAGGACTTTTCCTTTCATCTCACTGCAAATGCTCTCTATGGCATCTACAGTAGCCGCATAATGATCTGTACTCTTCTGATTAAAGGTCACTTCCACCATACGGATACCACCCTGATACAATGCCTCTGCCAATTTTACACAATATTCCGGCTCCATCCCACGCACAATGGCAATGATTTTATTCTTATATACGCTTTCAATGATCTGCTCTCTTGTTTCCATTTCCTTCTCCCTTCTGTTCGCATATACGAACATATTCTTATATAAGAACTATTGTATTTTTAGAGTACCATGATATAATCAAATTGTCAATTATATTCCAGCATCCAAAAGGAGAATTTATTTATGGCTGCCTCTGAACATCGTTCTACCATCAGGGTACTTGAAATTTTATCCATCCTTGCCCGCAATCGAACGGGATATTCCCTATCTGAAATTTCCAGAGAACTAAACGCTCCCAAAAGCAGTCTGTTCCCTATTATCCATACCATGGAAGACCGAAACTTTATCCAATATCACCCGGAAACCCTCCGCTACACCATCGGTATCCAGTCCTATTTAATCGGAAGCGCCTATGTAAGCGGATGTTCTGTTTATGATCTGCTCCAACAGGAAATGAATACCATCGTAAAAGAGAGTGGCGAGACCTGTCATCTTGGCATTTTGGTCGATGACTGCGTTTTATATCTGGCAAAAAAAGAGGCCGTCAGCCCCATTATGTTAAAATCCCATGTAGCTCAGCGGCTCCCTGCCTATTGCACCGGCATTGGAAAAGCGCTTCTTTCCGGGTGCAGCGAAGAAGAGCTTGATCATTTATATCCCCCTTGTCTGCAGGCTTTTACTCCAAACACCATTACTTCCCTGGAAAATTTAAAAAAAGAGCTTCGTCAAGTGCGCGACACCGGTTTTGCCTATGAAAATGCAGAATTAACAGAAGGCATCTGCTGTATCGCGGTACCCCTTCACTATCATTCAAAAGTCATTACCGCACTCAGCATCTGCTATCCTCAATTTCGTCATTCAGAGCTTTTGCTGGAAAACATGAAGCGCCTGCTGTCAAGAGTTCAAAAAGAAATTGAGCACTATTTTGAAGAATTTCATATTACAGACAGTTCCTGTCTTTTCTAATTTACCACAATTCTAATAATTCTCTATTTTAAGATTATCTTGACTTCTGTCCGATATCGGACTATAATGTCCTCTGCACAATCCGATATCGGACTATCTTCAGTTTCCTGCCCCTCAATTAACTGACAGCGAAAACCGGATAAGCGGAACGCTGCCATTTTTTAACAGAAGGAGAACCCGCCCATGTTTTCAGACCTTGAGCAACAACTTCACCAGTATAACAGCCTGATCAAAGAAAATGATGAACTTTACCGGGATGTTGCAAAATCTCTGGGACTTCCAGACTGCGCTTTCTGGATTTTATATTTTATCCGGGAAAATCCGACGCCTATGACCCAGAGCGAAATCTGTTCCTTTCTTTACCAGCCCAAGCAAACCGTAAATTCTTCCCTAAAAAAGCTGGCAAGCGAAGGATACATCCAACTGTCAGTTTCCGGACACCGCAGCAAACAGATCCTTCTCACAGAAAAAGGAAGGGAACTAACCTCCCAAACAGTGGATCGGGTCATGGATCGGGAACTGGCTGCCCTCTTGGCACTCTCAGAGAAAGAGCGGCACGACTTTCTTAATCTTTTTGAAAAATATACTGCTGAATTAAAAGAACAGATGAGGATTTTTAGACATGAAAAAACAGACCATACAGCTATCTGAACATTTTACTTATTCCAAATTATTCCGTTTTTGCCTTCCTTCCATTATAATGATGATCTTTACTTCCATCTACTCTGTAGTAGATGGACTGTTCGTTTCCAACTTTGTGGGAAAAACTCCTTTTGCCGCACTGAATCTGATTTTTCCCTTTGTAATGATTCTGGGAGGCTTTGGTTTTATGATGGGTACCGGAGGAAGTGCCCTGGTGGCCAAAACACTGGGGGAACAAGATCCCCGACGGGCCAATCGTTATTTTACCATGATGATCATTGTAACTCTGATCGCAGGCCTGATTCTCTCCCTATTCGGCATTCTATTTATCCGTCCTATCTCCTATTTTTTAGGCGCTACTGAGGCCATGATTGAAGACTGTGTCCTCTATGGGCGAACCCTCCTGGTTTTTAATACTGCCTTTATGCTGCAAAATGTATTTCAAAGCTTTTTTGTCGCTGCCCAAAAGCCAAAACTGGGTCTGATTGTCACCGTAGCCGCTGGTCTTACCAATATGGTGCTGGACGCGCTGTTTATCGCATTTTTTCACTGGGGTCTGGCGGGCGCTGCCCTCGCCACCGGATTGAGTCAATGTGTGGGCGGCATACTTCCGCTTATTTATTTTTTGCGTCCTAACAGCAGCCTGCTGCAGCTTCAGAAAACCCATTTGGAGTTTACTCCCATCAGGAAGGCCTGCGTCAATGGCTCTTCTGAGTTGATGACCAACATTTCTTCTTCCCTGGTAAGTATGCTCTACAACTTCCAGCTCATCCGGTTTGCCGGCGAAAACGGTGTAGCCGCCTACGGCGTGGTCATGTACGTACAATTTATTTTCATGGCCGTCTTTATCGGCTATACCATTGGCACCGGCCCCATTGTCAGCTATCACTACGGAGCCGGAAATGAAAAGGAACTGAAAAATATGCTGACAAAGAGCCTCCTCCTCACCATTCTGGCAGGAATTCTCATGCTGTCGCTGGGGTATCTTCTGGCACCGTCTCTCTCCAATGTTTTTGTTGGATATGATCAGACACTGTATGAAATGACGGTCCGGGCGCTGCGGATTTTTGCTGTCTCTTTCGTGCTCTCCGGTATCAACATTTTTACCTCCGCATTTTTTACGGCTTTAAACAATGGAGTCATCTCCGCTGCTATCTCATTTTTGAGAACTTTGGTATTTCAGGTTCTGGCAATTCTGTTCCTTCCTCTGCTTTGGGGAATCAACGGCATCTGGCTGTCTGTGGCCATAGCTGAAGTGTTTGCCTGCCTGGTATCTGTTTTCTTTCTGATCCTAAAAAAGAAGGAATATCACTATTTCTAGCAAACGGCTCTCTTCAGGAAAATAAAAAACGCCAGTTTCCTGAAGGGAGCATATCTGCTTCCATAGGTACTCCTTCTTTCCAATCATCAATGATTACCCTAAAACAAGTTTCAAACAGACAAGGATCCTGTTTCTCTTTTTAAGAGAACACATACCGGTTCAGCCGTTCCATAGCTTCCTCTACTCTTAAGATGGGAAGAGCCAAATTCACCCGAATGTGACAGGGGCCGTGGAAAGGCCTTCCATCCTGCCAGGCTACGCCAACCTCCCAGCCCGCCTGCAAAAGATCATCCAACGTCTTTCCATGATCTTTGCACCATCTGGAACAGTCCAAAAACAGCATGTAAGTACCCTGAGGTCTGGCACAGTCAATGCCCTCAAAATGGGTTCTAATATAATTCCAGGCAAAATCCACATTTTTGCTCAGTACCTGGCACAGCTCGTCCGTCCACTCCTGTCCTTCCTGTCCGTATGCCCCTATCAATGCATGCATGGAAAATACATTCATGGAATTATAATGACTCAACGCTGCTTCCCGCTCCATCCGCTCCCGAAGCCAGGAATTGTATACAATATGGTAAGAGCCCACCAAGCCCGCCAGATTAAAGGTCTTTGAGGGAGCATAGAGGGCAATAGTCCGCTGCCTTGCATCCGCAGACACGGACTGCGTAGGAATATGACAATTTCCGTCCAGCAAAAGATCAGACCAGATCTCATCAGAGATTACAAACACCTCATATTTCCGGTAAAGCTCCATAGCTTTCTCTATTTCCTCCCGCTCCCACACCCGTCCGCAGGGATTATGAGGAGAACAAAAAACTGCTCCGTGAATCTTATACTGCTTCAGTTTTCGCTCCATATCCTCAAAATCCATCCGGTAAATCCCATTCGCATCCTGCTTCAGCGGAGAGTGAATGATCCGGTATCCGTTATTCTCAAGACTTTTGGTAAAACCAATGTAAGTGGGCGAATGGAGCAGCACAAAATCACCTCTGGAGCAGACTGCATTCAGCCCGCTGATCACACCTCCAAGCACCCCGTTTTCGTAACCAATGTGTTCCGGCCGCAATCCTTCCACCCCATTTCTCACTTCCTGCCAGTGAATGATTGCCTGATAATATTCTTCGCTGGGATCAAAATATCCATACAAATGATGATTGGCTCTCTGAATGATCGCTTCCGGAACTGCTGGAACTGTCTTAAAATTCATGTCCGCCACCCACATGGGAATGGGATCAAATCCCGCCTTCGGCATCCCGGGAGCCGATGTCCCAGGCTGTCCCAGCCCGTCCACTGCCAGAGCATCCTTTCCTCTTCGGTCAATTATTGATGTAAAATCGTACTTCATCTTTTCGTACCTCTCCTTTGCTCCTCCGCTGTACTATCGTTAAGAACCAGCCTGGATCTTAACCATTACAGTTTATCATATCTCAGAGAAAATTCCTAGCAGATCACCGTTTACTTTGCGATACAAAGCGGTTATACTTTTGGTGTCGAGTCAATTAGATCCATATTCTCAATACCGGCAGAAAAATCTGTCCTTTGAAAGGAGATCACCATGGAACATACCAATCCTTTGCTGGGGGAAAATTCCAGCAGCCACAAATTTATCACCATCGGAGAGATTATGCTTCGTCTCACACCCCCCAACTATGAAAAAATCCGCATGGCTACCAGCTTTGAAGCCAGCTACGGCGGCAGTGAGGCCAACATTGCCCTGGCCTTGGCCAATCTGGGCGTGGACAGCACCTTTTTCTCTGTAGTTCCCAATAACAGCCTCGGTAAAAGCGCCATCCGTATGCTGCGAAGCAATGACGTACACTGCACCCCGGTAATTTTAAGCACCCCGGAGCAGACCCCCACCCACCGCCTGGGCAGCTATTATCTGGAAACCGGCTACGGCATCCGTGCCAGCAAGGTTACCTATGACCGGAAAAACAGCGCCATCACGGAATTTGATTTTCACACCATCGATATCAAAGAACTGCTGAGCCATTTTACCTGGCTTCATTTAAGCGGCATCACTCCTGCTCTGGCTCCTAACTGCCAGGAACTGACCATGGACTGTCTGAAAGCCGCCAAGGAACTGGGACTGACGGTAAGTTTTGATGGAAATTTCCGCAGTAAGCTTTGGAGTTGGGAGGAAGCCAGAGATTTCTGCACTGAATGTCTCCCCTATGTGGATGTGCTTCTTGGAATTGAACCTTACCATCTGTGGAAAGATGAGACAGATCACAGCCTTGGAGATGTGAAAGACAATATTCCCCTACAGCCCAGCTATGAACAGCAGGATGAGATTTTCCAGGCTTTTGTGGCCCGGTATCCCAATCTGAAATGTATCGCCCGCCATGTGCGTTATGCCCACAGCGGCAGTGAAAACAGCCTGAAAGCCTATATGTGGTATGAAGGCCACACCTTTGAAAGCAAGCTCTTTACCTTCAATATTTTAGACCGGGTGGGCGGCGGAGATGCCTTTGCCAGCGGCCTGATTTATGCCATGATGCACGATTACCGTCCTATGGATATGGTAAATTTTGCGGTTGCCAGCAGCGCGATCAAACATACCATTCGAGGAGATGCCAACATTACTGACGATGCAGGCACCATTCGTAATCTTATGAACATGAACTACGATATCAAGCGTTAAGCTAAGAACATTACTCAAAAAGTGGGTTCTGATGAAAAAAAGAGGAGAGCATTCCAGACAGCCAAACGGTCTGCAGCCTCTCCTCTCTTTTTGATTTCCAGATCCTGTATTCTTCGAATTAATTTCCACCTCTGTCTTCCTGTCTGCAATTCCCTGAATGCGCTCCTCTGCTTTCCTGTCTGATGTTCTTTAGACAGTCTCTCTTGTTTCCATTTCTCTCCTATCTGTTCTACTCATATCTTACGATTTCCCGTCGCAGCCTTCCTATGATCTTTTTTTCCAGCCTGGAGATGTAAGATTGGGAGATTCCCAAAAGATCCGCCACCTCTTTCTGGGTTTTCTCCTCTCCATCTCTTGTGTTCAAGCCAAATCTGAGGTTTACGATGGTTCTCTCACGGTCAGAAAGCTTTGAAATGGCCTTTTTCAGCATCTTATGCTCCGCCTCTGTCTCCATATCCTTATAGATGACATCCTCATCCGTTCCAAGAATGTCTGACAAAAGAAGTTCATTGCCATCCCAATCCACGTTTAAAGGCTCATCAATCGACACCTCCATCTTTGTCTTGCTGTTTCTCCTAAGATACATCAGGATCTCATTTTCAATGCACCGCGAAGCATAGGTGGCCAGCTTAATATTTTTGTCCGGGTTAAAGGTGTTAATTGCTTTGATCAGTCCGATGGTTCCTATGGAGATCAGATCCTCCACCCCAACGCCCGTATTGTCAAATTTTTTCGCTATGTATACCACCAATCTCAAATTGTGTTCAATCAGTGCAGCTCTTGCCGTTCCATCCTGCTCTGTTCCCAGCCTGGCAATGGTGCGCATCTCTTCCTCCCCATCCAACGGCGCCGGAAGCACCTCTGTCCCTCCTATATAATGAGTTTCACACTGTCTGGTAAAGAAAAAACTGTTAAATCGGTTTACGATATGAAATTGAAACTGGTTGGGCACTACCACTTTTGCTACCATATTTTCCCTCCTGCAATCTAATCATGTAACGTATGTAAAGGATTCACAATCATCTGGTACTGGCCTGCAAGGCTTAAGGGCTCCCTGCTCACAGCCAGCACCGGATGGGTGATTCTGATCTTTTCTCCTCTGTATTCCACATCCATGGCATCAATCACAATGCCCATCATCCACCCCTTCTCCCTCCCAATAGAATGAAAGGGAATATAGAGGTATCCATTCTGTTCCTGCCAGGTGCGGCAGCAGCGGGGAAGCTTCCCTGCTGTCTCTGGATCCAGAATACTCACCGGCCGTCCGGTTAATGGCTCTTTCAGATGATTGCCCGTATCAATTAGTCCAGTCAGCTTCCATCTGTCTCCCTGATCTTCCAGAGTAATTTCAGCCCGGCATTCCTCCAGTACTATACGTTCCCTCTGTTTATCAATGAGTATCTCCGCCATTGTGTAAATCACCACTGCCGCCAAAAACACCGGCGGCTCCCATATAGAAAAGATGATCTGAAAAAGCCCGGAATAGAGCGCCGAAATGACCAACAGACCTGCCATTCCCCTAAAAATCTCCCTCCTGCTTTTGTATTTCAGCCCCCATCTTGCGGCAGCAAACAGCATTCCAAATCCAGCCAAAAGAAGCTGACCCTTGGAAAGACGCAAAAAAAGTACCAGACAGGAGGCGGCAGCCTCTGCCAGGGCCACCAACCAAATCCTTTTCCAGGTAAGGCAACGACGGCTGATCTTTTCACAGGATTTTAGGAGAAATAGGAAAATTACCAGATTTTGTATATAAAATTGATCTATGTAAATTTCATAATACAAAAAACACCCCCTGTGGTCTCTGCAATCAGTTCTTTTCACTGACTACATTATAGACCACAGAGGGTATCATATTTTGTCAAATCGTGACGCCAAAATCAAAGTTTCTTTCGATCTGTTCCGACAAATCCCTGCAAAAAACGTCATTTTGTGTGCTTTCTCAGGCACCGTTTATTCCCGGTTCTCCGTCAGACCTGCGCTCTTCCTTTCTGCCACCTATGATAAGGCAAACATTCTAAGAAACTCTGCTGCCTCCTTCGCCGAAAACTGTCCTGGCGCAGATGCCCTTCCCGCTGTTCCGAAAGTAAGGGCCGAGCCAGTAAGACTCCCTGCAATTCTGCTTATCATCCCCAAGTTTCCCATGGACATGGTGATACAGGGGCGGTCTCCCTTCTCTTCTTCCATCTCCACCGCGGCCTCCAGCAGCCGCAGCACATCTCTTCTACACTTTGGCATCACAGCCAGCTTTGTAATATCCATGTTTAACTCCTGCATGCGGCAGAGCCGCCTTACCATCTCCCCTGTCTCAGGAGTTTTTTCAAAATCATGATTCGATCCCAAAGCATAAACGCCCACTCTGTGCAGGAGCTCTCCCAGAGCCGCTGCCTCCTTCTCATCCCGATCAATTTCAATGTCCACAAGATCCGCCTGTCTGCTCTCCCCAACCGCCCGGTTCAAAGCAAAGTACGCTGCGCTGGAAATCTCCCGATTCCCACCCTCTGCAAAGGTGCGAAAAGTAAATAAAAGAGGACGCTCCCCAATGCTTTTACGGATTTTCTCAAAAGCCCTCCGGCGCACCTCCTGGTTCTCCACATCTCGGTAAAAATCTGCCCGCCATTCCACCAGGTCGAAAGGTATGCCTTCTAACTGCTCTAACGCTGCCTGAAGCTGAATCTCATCTCCCGCCACCAGGGGAACGCAGATTTTCGGCTGTCCGACCCCTATTTTTATTTCTCTCACTGTAACGATTTTCTTTTCCACAAGGTAAACCTCCTGTTGTTTCTATTATTTCACGGAACAGTAGCCCTGTCCGACAGGATGCTGCGGGAATTCGTATTCTGAAGCATCCCCACATTTTTTATAATCTTACCACACTTTCTGGAAAACGGTGAAAAAATGTGTTACACTTGGAAAAAAATATTGCAAGGAGGCATACTTATATGAACATCACCGGACATACACGGCTTGGCGGCCTGCTGGGCTCCCCTGTATCCCACAGCATTTCCCCTCTGATGCACAATGACAGTTTTCAGGAATTAGGGTTGGATTTTGCATATCTATGTTTTGATGTAAAGCCAGACCAGTTGAAAGAGGCTGTTGCCGGCCTGCGGGCCATGAATACCTATGGCTTTAATCTGACCATGCCGGATAAAGAGGCTGTGCTTCCCTATTTGGATGAACTGTCCCTGGAGGCTCAGCTTGTAGGCGCAGTCAACACCGTTAAAAACGAAAACGGCCGCCTCATCGGCTACAACACCGACGGTCTTGGATATATGAAATCCGTAGAAGAAGCCGGCTGCCGGATCGCAGGAAAAGAGATGATGCTCCTGGGCGCTGGAGGAGCAGCCTGCGCCATTGCCGCTCAAGCCGCCATCAGCGGTGCAGCGAAGCTTCACCTGGTCAGCCGCCGGGGCCGTTCCTGGGAAAAGGCCAAAAAGCTGGTCTCTGCTATTAATCAGCGCACGGACTGCCAGGCTGATCTTATAGACCTGGCCGACCAAAGTGGTTTAAAAAAGGCGCTGGAGAACACCATACTGCTCACCAACGCTACCTCTGCCGGTATGGCCCCCCACACGGAGCTCACTCCCCTGGAGGATACAAGTCTGCTCCACCCAGGCCTGGTAGTATCTGATGTGATCTACAATCCGAGACAGACCCGGCTGCTCAGGGACGCTGCCGCCCTTGGCTGTCAGACCTTTAATGGCATGTATATGCTGCTTTACCAGGGTGCCGCTGCCTTTCACATCTGGACCGATCAGGATATGCCTGTGGAGCTGATCCGCTCCAGATATTTTAAGCACTAGTTCCTATTCGGATCAAAGTGGATGGTTTGCTCGCCCCTATAGGGGCAGTTTCCGAAAAAAACTGCTGCAGCAGCCGCTAAACGCAGCCTACCGCAGCAGTTTTTCCTGTTTTCAGTCATTGCTTTCTAATTTCTCTTTAAAAAATCCGGTATCTGAATATCCTTTTCTGCCACCTTACTCTCCGGTGTTCTCAGGCGCCCCATGCTTGGTGTGCTGGTGGTTGTCCTGGAAACTGTGGTGGATGCAGCCGGCTTCTGGAAAGAATATCCCCCTGCCGGGCGGCTTTCCTGCTTGGGATAACGGTAATCCGGCACCAGATTTCTCCGAATACCGCTGGTTCTCTGCGGTTCTTTATTCACATCCTCCAGACCGGTAGCGATCACTGTGATGCTTGCCTCATCGGCGTAGGTGTCATCGTACATCGCACCAAAAATAATATTGGCGTTCTCGCCTGCCATCTCCTGCACATAACTGGCTGCATCGTTTGCATCCATAAGAGAAATATCTCCGGAAATATTGATAATGACATGAGATGCCCCTTCGATAGTCGTCTCCAGAAGAGGACTGGCCACTGCCTGCTTCACTGCCTCCAGAGCCTTATCATCGCCCTTCGCCTGACCGATACCAATATGGGCAATTCCCTTATCACTCATAACAGTCTGCACATCCGCAAAGTCAAGGTTAATCAGTGCAGGCAGGTTGATCAGATCCGTAATGCCCTGTACTGCCTGCTGCAGCACCTCGTCTGCCTTTTTCAAAGCCTCCGGCATCGTAGTTCTCCGATCAACGATCTCCAGAAGTTTATCATTGGGGATCACAATCAATGTATCTACATTTTCCTTCAGTCTCTCAATACCTGTAACTGCATTGTTCATGCGCACCTTTGCCTCAAAACGGAAAGGTTTTGTCACAACACCTACCGTCAAAATGCCCATCTCTTTTGCAATCCCTGCAACTACCGGAGCAGCTCCTGTTCCCGTTCCGCCTCCCATACCGCAGGTAACAAATACCATATCCGCTCCCTGGATGGCCTGTCTGATATCTTCTGCGCTCTCCTCGGCAGCCTGCTGACCGATCTCCGGTTTTGCTCCGGCTCCCAGTCCCTTTGTCACTTTTTCACCGATCTGAATGGTCGTAGGCGCCTTACACAGCGTCAGCGCCTGTTTATCCGTATTGATTCCGATAAATTCTACTCCGCCAATGGTATCCTCAACCATCCTATTTACTGCGTTATTGCCTGCCCCGCCAACTCCAATAACGATGATCTTTGCTGCGGATTCCATATCATTTGACATAATCTCTAACACTGTATTTCCTCCTTTAACGGTACCTCCCTTATTTTTCTACAGTACCGCCATCCTAACCATATATCATATCCCTTATATAATATAAGTAAATGGCCGATTAATCAAGAGTAATTTTTAAGATTCCAAACTTTTTTTGCAGGTTTTCCGGGGAAATACAGACTCTTTTCCCTTATTGATAGTCGTTTACCAAAAACATGGGTTTTATGGCCATGATCTCATCAAACGCTTCCTGTTCCACAGTCACACTGGAATTTAACGCCTTTAATTCCCTCTTTACAACCTCCAAAGATTCCGGTACTGCAGCTGCCTGCTCCATGGCAAGCGCCTCTATCATCCTGGAGAGCACTCCTGGATGAGCATACCTGGCAGGCAGGGGAAAATCTTCATATCCTGTCAGATACTGTTCCATCTGTTCCTGGGCCTCTTTCAGAGACTTCTCAATGGCCCAGCGATTGTTCTTCGCTGTGGGAAGCACATTTGCACTGGAAAAAAGAAAAATGGCCGCAAGTCCGAAAAGCAAAAAATACATGGCAAAGCCTGCTTTTGTACTCAGGGCATAAATGCCATAGGCTGCGGAAGCAAAGCCCAAAAGAGTAATAAACAAGGCCACCCATTTGTAGGTGGGATTGGTTCGATCATAAATTCTCTTTTTCTTTGACGCTGCGCTTAGCTGTCGGTACAACTCCGGTTTTTCCTCCAGATAGGCCGCAGCCCGCTCCAGGCTCTCAATCTCCTTTCTTGCTTTAGCAGAGGCAATCCGCTGCTTCCGCTCCTCCAAACGGCGCTGCTTTTGCTCTAGCTGATGTTCCCCTGCCTCACTGTGCAGCCGAATATGGGGATGCGTTGTTCTCAGATAATCCAAAAGCCGATCCACCTGCTCCTCATGCTTAAAATTGCACTGCTTCTGTTTTCCTCCGTCAAATTCCACCACCAGATAGGGGATAGAGGCAAACACTCCTCTTCCTGTAAAACCGCCTTTACTCATGGCGATCCGCTTAAACACTCTGGTGACAGAAGAAAAGGGCACATAATATCTGCGTTCTACATAAAAACTGTTCAGATATAAAGCTTTTTCTCCCACACCACAGGGTCCAAACTTTCTGCATTCTTTCCTGTCCTGAAGCATTTCCTCCCGATTCAACGCCTTTTCACCCAGCTGCAGCGGTTTTATGATCATATTTAAATCCTCCCAAAAAATAATGAATGTTAACGCATTCCCGGCATCCGTTGTAAAATCAGGGTGCCAAAAGCCCTCTGAACACCCCCTCTCTGTCCGATTGCACAAAAGGGGGCCAATTCATAATGATAAAGAAAGGACTGCCGTAAAACAAAGCAAAACCTTTTCTGCACTTTTACAGATCCAGTGTCAGAAACCCGTCTGCCTTATTTTACAGCAATCCCTATTCTGCATTATCAAACTACTGCTATGCTTTCTTGGGCTGTTTCTTTGTGGCAAAAATGAAAATACCAAGGAATGCAGCTGCCAGAACAACACCTGCCGGATAGGCAATGGCAGTAGACAGATTCAGGCATTCTTTGGCGCTGAAGAAATAGGTCATGGACACAGCGCTCATGAAAGTAGCCGGAACTGCAGTGATCCAGTAATTCTTTTTCTGCTTAAACAGATACATGCTGGCCGTCCAAAGAACGATCATAGCCAAAGTTTGGTTGGTCCAGCTGAAGTATCTCCACACAATAGAGTAATCCAGATGGCCAATGATGGCGCCTGCGCCCAGAAGAGGCACACACAGCAGCAGACGTTTCTTAAAGGAGGTCTGATCTAATCCGATCCAGTCAGCCAGAGTCAGACGGGCACTTCTAAATGCGGTATCTCCAGAGGTAATGGGACATACGATAACACCTACCATGGCAAGTGCTACACCAAGGCCGCCCATCGTCTTTAAACACACATCATAGATAGCTGCTGACTGACCATTCGCCAGTGCTGCCTGCAGTCCAGTACTCAACCCACCGGTCACTTCATAAATAGAGCAGCCTGCTGCAGCCCAGATCAAAGCGATCACACCCTCACAGACCATAGCTCCATAGAACACAAAGCGCCCCTGCTTCTCAGATTTCATGCAGCGCGCCATTAAAGGCGACTGAGTTGCATGGAAACCGGAAATTGCTCCGCAGGCAACGGTAATAAACATAAACGCCCAGATCGGTTTTCCCGTAGGCTCCATATTGGCAAAGTTTGCCCAGATCTCCGGAATCACATACTCAGAGTTGGTAAAGATACCAAAGGCAACCCCGATGGCCATAATAATCAGGCAGATACCGAAAATAGGATAGATCCGGCCGATCACTGCGTCAATCGAGATAAAGGTTGCAATAAAGTAGTATGCCAGGATCACCCAAAGCCAGAACTCTGTGCTGGAGAGAATGCCGCCAATATTGGCCCCTTTAAACAACGTAACGATCAAACCAGCAGGTCCCACCGCAAATACGGTTCCAACCATCACCAGAAGTACTACGCTGAACACGCGCATCACATTTTTCATGGCACCGCCAAGATAAATACCGCAGACCTCTGAAATAGAGGCTCCGTCATTCCTCTCAGAAAGCATACCGGAAAAATAGTCATGCACACCGCCGGCGAAGATGGTTCCAAAGGTGATCCACAAAAACACAACCGGTCCCCACAAAGCACCCTGAAGAGCGCCAAAGATAGGGCCGAGCCCCGCAATGTTTAACAGCTGTACCAAAAACAGCTTCCACTGGGGAAGTACTACATAGTCCACACCATCATTGATGCGAACTGCTGGAGTCTCCCTGTCATCCGGTGCAAAGGTGTTTTCCACAACTTTACCATAGACGAAATAGCCTCCGATCAGTAAAACCAGGCAGATAAAAAAACTAATCATAGCCCGCTCCTCCTTTATAGAATTTTAA
>ENA-ORTM01001129-ORTM01001129.1-human-gut-metagenome-genome-assembly--contig:-NODE-1129-length-29443-cov-8.741255_pt1 | contig 29443 bp, 21 predicted proteins | sample MGYA00241909_ERZ509182 | MGnify/ENA primary metagenome ERZ509182 (study PRJEB26280, sample SAMEA2338855) | human gut metagenome | biome: human gut; feature: human-associated habitat; material: faeces...
CCTTTCGGATGCCGAAAATCCTCACACCCGAACAGGAGCAGCTATGGCTCAATCCCAAAATCGAGTCGGAGGAGGCCGTCGCGGCTCTGCTGACAGTATACCCTGAAAAGGAGATGACGGCCTGGCCCGTGAGGCAGAAGTTCAACTATGGGAACCCCTTTGATGAGAGTATTGTCGAGCCGGTAGGGGAAATGCAGGAACTTGGGTTCTGAGCGGAAATGCAAAAAGAGAGGAGGCCGATAACAGCCTCCCCTCCGGCAATGAGTCGCGTCACTCTGTCAATATACGGATTCCGCCAGCGCTTCGACAAGCAGTTTGAGAAGCTGCTCCGCCGTCAAGGGGTGGGACGTTTTCCTGAATATGCGGTTCATCTTCATCCTCAGGAGTTCGAAGAAACGATTGGCTTCGTGAACTGGCATTTTCTTAACCGTCATCACCATCAACCACAGCGGAACTTCGATATAGGGAGGCTGGATAAAGAGTTCGAGCAGTTCGTCGGAGTGGTGCCTGTAATCCAGAAAACTGTTTTCGCAGACTCCGTACAGCGGCAGAATGATTAACTCGTAGACAATGCGATGCGTTCTGCGCATATCGCCTTCTTCATAAAACCAAACGTCGATCTTTTTGGCGCCGACTATCCGGTACGGATTATAATTATCCCTGCTCATAGTACGATAAATTTTAATGAGGACACTATTATCCTAATTAAAGTTACTCATTTCCGAGCAAATACTATTCGCCATATAATCACGTAATTCGTCGCGTGTCGAGAGCCGACAGAAACGGTATTGCGCCGGTAAACGCCGGCCTTTCGAAAAGCGCTTCTGATCCGTCGAACACGATTCCAGAAAGATCGAGCCCCCGTCATGTCTGTCGTAAAGACCCCATAAGGATTCCGCATCCGGACATTGAGGATTATCGGTATGGAAAAGATAGACCTTCCCGACTTTGAAATTACAATGTTTCACTATCATTCGTTTGGGCTGATTTATAGTTTGCGCGACAAAGATGAATGAAACGTCGAGCCTTTGCAAGAGTATGTGGAACCAATCCAACTCTCTCGTTATTTTGCGGCATTACAATTTGACATATTGTCGCGCATATCTAATACGATTCCGCCTGCACCGGGAACAACGATTAGAATTAATTACAAAGTTGCAAGGGCGTAAAATATCTATTTTACGGATTGGTATATTCGGAAAAATTCGTAATTTTGTCTGTGGCGTATGAATTGTATCATCCGCTCAAAATGAATCAGAATTATGACAGGGACGATCGAATCGGCCATGCTGCCATTGAAAATACAAGAATTGGCAGAGATCATTCAGAAGAAGAAACACCTGTCCGAAATGGATGCTCTTTATTATCTGTATACTTCCCGACTGTATGTGAGGCTGAATGATCCTGCGGCAAAACTATGGTATGAAAGTAGCCTGTACCTTTATGGAACGCTGGAGGCGGAGAAACGCACCGAACGGCAGCAAACGAAGTATCCGGGTGTTTTCCTGTTCATCATCTTCTGCATCGAATTGTACCGGCAAGCACATAAAATGGATGCAGCGCGCGTGCTCTCAGTCTTCCGCGATAAAGGTGTCTTATCGTTTCTCACGAAAGGTTTTGAAATGCTTCACTCACAGAGTGCTGAATATGTGCTGCGGGAAATTGACACCTACCTCAGAAATCAGAAAAACAAGCGATGATTCTTTATCACGGTTCCATATTTGCCGTCCGCAACCCGTCTGCTTTGCGAGGTCGTGCCAATACCGATTACGGGCGAGGGTTCTACACAACGACTTCGCAGGAGCAGGCCCGGAAGTGGGCACTCATCAAGCAGAGCCGCGCGAGCGATCCCGCAATTCGTGCGCTCGTTTCCTGCTATGAATTCGACGAGAAATTACTGGACGCCCCTGCAATGCAGGTCATGCACTTTGCAGGGCCAACTGTCAACTGGCTGGATTTTGTCGTAAGTAACCGTCGAGGGGCCGTACTGCATAATTATGATCTGGTAATGGGGCCTGTTGCGAACGACAAACTTTATGCAACGATCCAACTCTACGAACAGGGGATTCTCTCCGCATCCGCAGCCATCGATCAACTCCAAGACCACGTATTATTCGATCAGTTGTCATTCCATACGAAAAAAGCCTGCGAACATCTTGTGTTTTCGGATGCAATGGAGGTGACTGAATAATATCGGATTGACCACAGACCTTATTGCGTCGGTTGTCTGTTGTTTTATCCGGTCACTCACCCACGAAACGTTGAGCGATTAATCAGATTATGGAAGATACCGGTGACTAATTTACATATTTTTCAACGATAATCCTTGGAATTTCACCTTGTATTTGGCTAATTCTTTTATTGAACGACCTTTCGATTGAAGTACATTCATATCGACCTTTTGGGAATTCCGTTTCACCTCGGCGACGATGGCCGTTTTATCCAGATCGTTTATTGCGAGGACATCGATTTCGTTTTCTCCCTTGTTATCCCAATAACTGCCAATGCCGGTTATCCGTTCTTCTTCAGAGATTTTTGCCCGGAAGTATTTCTCCAGAATCAAGCCGCTATATTGCTCGTAGTCCCGGTCGATGATTTCCCGCAGCAGGTCGTATTTACCCATCTCGATCAACGATTGATTGGGGAAGATAAAACGGAACCAAAAGCGAAGGTAGTTATCATTCAGGCTCCAGCGGTTTTTCCGGCTTTCCGGCTTAGCAAACAAGGGCTTGTTTTTGGTAATCAAAGAGTATTCTCTCTCTAAATTGACAAGGTAGGCCCCTGTATTTTTACCGATAACGGAGTCTATTTCGCTTTGGGTGGTTTTCCCGGAAGCAATTAGCTGAAGTATAGAAAAATAGGTACCATACTCTTTCCCGAATTCTGAAACAAGCAGATCCTTTCCTTCACCGATAAACGGCGAATTAGGGCTTGCAACCATATCGAGCATCTTGCTTTTCCTGATCGCCCCCGCCTCCATCAGTAAGTCAATGTACTTGGGAACTCCTCCGGTAAGCATATAAAAGCATAGCAGGTCTTCGGGTGTATATTGGGGATTATAGTCGCTCAGAATCTCCTTGATGATGCGGATAGCAAAAGGCTGAAGCGTAATTTTGGAGGTAAGGCGGCCGAACAGCGGTTCTTTCCGGTTTTCGAAGATTTTCATCATCATCGAGTAAATGGAACCGGAGGCTATGAAATCGATTTTTGTTTTGCTTTTATATTGATCCCACAGATTCTGAATCTCGCTGAATATAGACGGGTTTACATTGGCGAACTCCTGAAACTCGTCGATAATAAGTGTATAGTGTTCATGGGTGCCGAAAATCAAGAGTTGCTCGAACAAATCCCTGAACCGGGTAATTGATCCGAATATCTGTATTCCCAAAGCCTCTGCCACATCTTTCTGGAATTGTTCGCATAGAAGCGGCTCGCTGGTGCGGGACACGAACAGGTAAAGGTATTTCTTCCCTTTTACAGACTCCAGCAACAACGAAGTCTTTCCGATGCGGCGACGTCCGACCATTACCGTAAAGCACGCATTTTGTTTCGACTGTTCCCAAGTGCGTTCGAGGATTTCAAGTTCCTGTGTGCGGTTATAAAACTTCATGTCTGATATCTTAATACACATTAACTTAATGCGCATTGCAAATATAAGGAGAAAAAGCTATTAATGCAAATTTTATTTAATGTATATTAAATTAATTGCCATTTTACTATATCCTAACGCTTGGATCTATGTCGCAAATCTACTTTGCCAAAATGCGTTTTGAAGAACTCGGTTTAGCCTTTCTCCGTGTACTTTGCATCCCGTCAAACAACTCTTGTAAATAGATATCAAAAATCGGATATAGCAAATAACTTCCGAATATTCTAACCCATTTCTGTCCTCTTATCTCAATAATAAGTATAGCCCTATATCCACGCCTTCCCTCCATAAAAATCGGAGCTCATTCGGTTAAATTTGCGGTAGCGATTAATCACCTTTATCGTGAATATTCAAACACAATGGAAATAGTATATCTTTACTATTCTTTGACTTTTAACAGTATATAGTTAACTTTGTAGGAAATATAGGATTATTTATGCTTCAGCAAGAATTTAACTTGGATTTTGATGCTTTTATTCGTTCGTTTGTTCAGAATAGAGATACCTCTTTTGCTTTTTTATTAGGGGCAGGTGCATCTATTACATCAGGAATACCATCTGCCAATGATTGTATATGGGACTGGAAGAAAAAGATCTACTGTTCTTCTCAGTCATCTATTCCGACATTTATTGATCCTAAATCCGACACGTGCAAGAATATAATTCAAGAATGGCTTGACAGTCAAGGCAAATTTCCTTCCCTCGGAGACTCTAATGAATATTCTGTTTATGCAGAAAAGGCATTGCCGATTGAAGGAGACAGAGTGAAATATTTTGAGCATTTAGCACAAGGGAAACAACCCTATATCGGTTATAAGCTTTTGTGCCTCTTAAACAAATATGGTATCGTAAAATCTGTATGGACGACCAATTTTGATGGTTTAGTCGAACGTGCAGCACATAATGCTTTCATTACACCTATCTGTATAAATTTAGATTGCGCAGATCGAATATATCGAACAGAGAGTTCTAATGAACTATTATGCATATCATTACATGGCGATTATAAATATAGCACGTTAAAGAACACCTCTAAGGAATTGGATAGTCAGCATCCAACATTTGTAGCAGCATTAAAACGTTACTTCAATGATAAAAACCTTATAGTTATTGGGTATAGCGGCCGCGATAAATCTTTGATGTCTGCATTGACCGAAGCATTTTCTGAAAAAGGTTCTGGTCGTATATATTGGTGTGGCTATGGTAATGAGATTTCTTCTGATGTTTCTACCTTATTAAGGACAGCACGGAAAGCAAATAGAGAGGCATTTTATATTGATACCGATGGTTTTGATAAAACGATGTTGTCTCTTGTATCAAATTGCTTTAGTTCTGATGTTGAGAAACAAGCAGAAATCAAGTCTATAATGGAAAGCATTCCCGAAGAGAATAATATATCTCCCTTTTCAATACATATAACGAGAACCAATAAATACTTAAAAAGCAATCTTTATCCTGTAATCTTTCCCAAAGAACTATTTCAATTTGAAATTTCATATGATGAAGGAAAGGGGCATTGGGCATTTTTAAGAGAAATTACTAAGGGACAAAATATTGTGGTTGCACCATATAAGCAGAAAGTATATGCACTTTCAACGGTCTCTATAATCACTGATGTATTTGGTTCCCGCCTAAAAGGAGATATTGAACGGATTCCTGTTCCGATAGAAGAGATAGAGAGAAACAGCATTTATAGAGAATTATTTTTAAGCGCTATCCTACAAAGTATTGCTGCAATTCGTGGTCTCAATGTCGATGTTAAACATAATACACTCTGGCGTCCTGATATTTTTAGAAATGATAATGGCACATTGATCCATGAAGCAATAGAATGCTCACTCATTTTTGTACCACAGCAAAAATACGCTCTACTTTCCTTACGACCAACAATATACATCGAAAATTCACGCATGGTCGCGAAAGAGAAAAAACAGGAATATGCCCGAATCTATCTGGATAAGATGTGGAATCAACCATATAGTGCTAAACTTGCCCAATGGGAAGGTTTGGTATTCAGCGGCTCGCGCCTTATTTTTGAGATTCCACAGAATTCAGGCAGTGGATTTAAGTTTCAGATTGGTAATCATAGTGGTTTCTCCGAGATACAATATCAAGACAATGCGGAACGAGGATATTCCTCAAAATCATATGATAATAAGAGAACCATATATCGGGGTCTTCAACTTAAAGAACCGGAATTGGAATTTGTAAATGCGTTTGCAGACCGACCTTTTTTAGATTCAAATCCCATGAGAGGATTAGCGAATCACAGACCGTATGATTTTTGGCAAAAAGATATTTTGCCAAAAAATGTAAAATTAGGTGTGATATGCCCTCACGTACAAACAGATAAATTTAAATCATTTTTACAACAATTAAACACCACTATACGAGCCAACGATAATTCGGATTATATACAACAATATACGGGATTTCATAGTATATACAAAACATTGTTGGAAATCCCTGATAGTAATACAGATAAGTGGATAAACATTGATGACGCCCCCAAAGATACGATATCTCTTGCACAATCAATATGCCATCAGGCAAGTAGCTTGGCCGAAAAATATCCCGGAATTGTAGTTGTAATTTTCATACCTACATCTTGGAGCCTCCACAAACAATTCAAGCATGATGGCGAATCTTTTGATTTGCATAATTACATAAAGGCTTATGCTGCACAGCATAGTTTTACAACGCAAATCATAGAGGAAAAGACTTTGAGTGATCCAATGGTCTGTGAGATCTGTTGGTGGCTGTCATTAGCACTATTTGTTAAGGCAATGCGCATTCCTTGGGCGTTAGCCAACCTTGAATCTGATACGGCGTATGCAGGTATTGGCTACAGCGTCAAAACGAACAGTAAAGGGATAGTGGACATCGTTTTAGGATGTAGTCACATATACAATGCAAAAGGTCAGGGATTAAGATATAAACTATCAAAGGTAGAACAACCGCAATTCGACCGGAAAAAGAATCCTTATTTGACCTATGAGGAAGCTTTCAAATTTGGAATTACCATACGAGAATTATTCGTTAAATCTATGGATAAATTACCACGTCGGGTTGTTATCCATAAACGAACACCATTCAAAAAAGAAGAGATTGAGGGTATTACGCATGCACTCAGTCAAGCTGGTATTAAAGATATTGATTTGATAACCATCAATTATGAATATGATGCCAAATTTATCGCACAAAATGTTTATTACGATGATATCTCTGATGATTCATATCCTGTTTCACGAGGAACCTGCATAAAGTTGTCCTCAAGAAATGCTTTATTGTGGACACATGGAGTTGTCCCCTCAATCCGGGATAGACGACGCTATTATCCCGGTGGCAGGTGTATTCCATCACCACTAAAAATAACTAAGTATTACGGCAAAGGTGATCTCGCGACTATCGCATCCGAAATAATAGGATTTACAAAGATGAATTGGAATTCATTCAACTTATATACAAAATTGCCAGCAACGATTGACACCTCTAATACGCTAGCACAAGTAGGAAACTTATTGCATCAATATAATGGAGCAACATATGATTATAGGTATTTTATTTAGTAGTATTTTTTACGCTTGCTTAACTCTTTCTGAAAATTGCGTGATATGAATACAAAAGAGTTCAGAAAATATTACCTCTTCCTGCCGAGGAGCAGCGAGAAAATGTCTTTTCAAGCATTACCGATTCAATTATTAGGTTTGCTGGGGATAGAAAATACGTATCCGAATAATAGAATAGCATTTTGAGGGATATCGAATTTTGAGATTAAAATAATTAGTTGCTTTTTCAAATACACCATCCGGTACCACCATCGAAAAAAACTGGAATAGATCAGACTATTTGTTTGTTTTTTAAGGAAAACGCATTACCTTTGCAATACCGTTCTGTCTAATTTTAAGAGTAAAAATGGATTGTGGACAAAATATACCACTCTCATTTGGGACTTGAAATTTTGAGGATGAATTAGTTGAAAAAGAAATAATTACGGAAACGAAGTCCGAATCCCGTTTTCCGCTCTCGAAATCAGCAACTTACAGAAATGAAGTTGCTGATTTTTTTTGTTTACCCGCGACGGGAAAGAGACAAAAACGCCTTTCCATGGCCCTGGCTCCCATTGCCTCTCCATAAAACTCTCCATTGGAAACATGTTTTCCCTCCTGCGTCAAACGATACAAAACAATGGCTTTCGAACAAATACCCCGGCAAGGACACGGTCAATAAGCCCCCGTTATGCCCCTTGCGTCCCCGGGACAAACGCAGGAAACCGGAAGCAGTGAAATAACCTGTCCGTCTTTACGGATCCTGCGACTCCCCGTCCGGCACGGGTCGAACGTATCGGGATAAAAACTTCCGGCCCGAGGGAGTTTTTTTGGCCGTTTGCGGGAAAAAGGGTATATTTGCAGTGTTTCGCAAACGAAATAATCAAACCATGTTGCTGAGTGTGATTGAAACGGCGGAGACCTTGGGATGCTCCGCCCAATATGTGAGGAAACTTTTAAGGGAAGGCCGCCTCGCCGGCCAGAAAATAGGGGACTCCTGGATTATAAACGACGATACATTGGAATCTTTCGACAGGAAGGATCTGCGGATGAAAAAAAATGACGTTCCGGATCGGAAATCCAAGAAAGCGCCAAAACAGGACGCGCTGAATTGCCTCTCCTTTTTCTCCGGGGCGATGGGGCTGGACATCGGACTGGAGCAGGAGGGCATCAACATATTGCTGGCCTGCGAAACGGATAACGCATGCCGCCGGACGATCGTCGCCAACGAACCCGGCATCGGACTGATCGGAGATATAAGGGACTACACGGTCGGGGAGATCCTGGAATACGCCAACCTCCGGGAAAACGGGCAGGTCGACATCGTCGTCGGCGGGCCGCCCTGCCAGGCATTCAGCACGGCCGGGAAAAGGCTCGGCTTCCAGGACGAGCGGGGCAATGTCTTTCTGAAATACATAGAAGTCATCCGGGAGATACAACCGCAGTACGCCGTAATAGAAAACGTAAGAGGGTTGTTTTCGTCCGCACTTTCGATAGACATCGACGATGAAATTACCCGCAGCTACGACATCAATTGGGCAAAGACACCGGGGTCGACACTCTTTTATATCAAAAAGAAGCTGGAAGCCGCAGGTTACAACGTAACTTTCAACCTTTACAATTCGGCCAATTTCGGCTCCCCGCAAATCAGGGAGAGGGTCGTCATAACATGCACCAAATCCCCGAACCCGGTTCCGTACCTCCGTCCCACCCATTCGAACGAAGAGGTATTCGGGCTTGAAAGGTGGAGGACTTTCAGGGATGCAGTAGCCGGATTGGATCCGGCCCGATGCGACCACATCGACTTTTCCGAGAAGCGGCTGAAATACATAAAGATGCTGAAACCGGGGGAAAACTGGCGGAATCTGCCCAAAGAACTCCAGCCGGAAGCCATGGGAAACTCCTACCATCTGGGCGGTGGGAAAACGGGCTTTTACCGAAGGCTGGACTGGGATTCGCCGTCCCCCACGGTAGTCACCCATCCCGCCATGCCCGCAACGGAATTGGCGCACCCGACGGAAAACAGGCCCCTGTCCATACAAGAATACAAAAGGATTCAGGAATTTCCCGACGATTGGGTGATCGAAGGCAGTTTGCTGGACAAATACAAGCAAATCGGCAATGCGGTTCCCGTCGGGCTGGGCAGGGCAATCGGCAGGACAATCGCCGCCCACCGCCAGGGAGTCGAAACGGCGGCACCGGAAGGCTTTCCTTATTCCCGCTACAAGGGCACATCGGATCATGAATTCGAAACCGGAATTTTATCGGGAAAACGAAAAAAAACATCGTCCCAGTTGACGATCGAATTCGATTAATCCGTAATTTTAAAACAAAAAAGCCATGACGGATGCATACAGATTCGACGAATCGAGTACGGAACAGGCAATCGCCTATGCCAAAATATACGCCGGGGAAAATTATTCCCCCGCCATGGAGACCGTCCTGAAAGTCGCCTTCAGCGAAAAACGCAACTTGCCGACGTTCCGCCTGAAGAGTTCGGACACCATACTTCTATCCGGCTACATGAAAAAGTGGGTGGGAGCATACTTGGCCGGATATAACAACAGGCCCTCGGTCAGAACCGGGAATTGCTCCGGGACACATCCGGATCCGATGGCAAAAACGATCCTCAGAGCCAGGATATCCGGGCTCGAGGATAATCTGGCCGATAAAATAGTGGCCGGGCACTCCCTGCTGATGACAATCGAAAACAATATCGGCGAGTTGCTCGAAGAGTACCTGTCCGTAAAATTATCTCCCCTGGGGTGGTATTGCTGCTGGGGGAGTACGATCGACGCGGTAGACTTTTGCAAGGCAGACGGCTCGCTGCTGCAGATAAAGACAAGCGACAATTCCGAAAACAGTTCCAGCAGCAGAGTCAGGCAGGGCACTCCCATCGAAAAATGGTTCCGCAGGTTCTCGAGGCGTCCGGGAGTATATAACTGGGAGTCGCTCAACAGGATGCTGGGACGGCCGGGATATGTGTCCGAGTCAGACTTCCGGGCCTTCGCGGAAAAGACCATAGCGGCAAACCCGGCCTGCATATATATAGCCGCCAACCACCTGTTGAACAGACCCTGACACGTGCCGTTCCCCAGGTGGATGCACCCAAAAATTACCCGGAGCGCTCGCCCGGGTAATTTTCATTCCGGATCGCGCGGGCGGGCTATTTTCCCAGCCGGTAAGCGGTGGGGGTCATGCCCGTATGGTTCTTGAAATATTTTCCGAAAAACGACTGGTTGGGGAAATTCAGGTAGTAGGAGATCTCCTGGATGCTCATCGTGGAGTATTTCAGCAGGTTCTTGGCTTCGAGCACCACATAGTCGTCGATCCACTGCACGGCCGTGCGCCCGCTGGTCTTGCGGATGATCGTCGTGAGGTATTTGGGCGTCAGGTTCAACTGTTCGGCATAGAAACCTACCGAACGCTGCTGCATGTAGTGCCTGGTCAGCACTCCCATAAACTGGTTGAAATATTCCTCGTTGCGGCTGCGGGAGGTGGCTTCCGACGCCCCCGTCTCGACATGCCGGGCGATGATCCGGCAGACCTTGTAGGCCAGTGTCCGGATCATCGAACGTATGATCTCGGCGGAGTAGGGGTCGTTGTGCTGCCGTGCCCCCTCGATGCGGATCCCGTCCAGCGAACGCATGACCCCGTCCCACTCCTCGTCGTCGAGCGGCAGGCTGGGGTGCTTCTCGACCTGCAGGAAAAGCTGTGTCAGCAGTTTGAGGTCGATATTGATCCGTTGGATGAACTCCTCCTCGCAGAGAATGGCATGCACGCTGGCGTCCTCCACCGACTCGACCTGCAGGATGCTGCCGGGCAGGTGCACGAAAAGCGTCCTCTCGCCTATCGTGTGCCGCGTCACGCCCGACGTGGAGACAATCGAACCTTTAGAACAAAAAATGATCGCAAAGGCATTGAGACGTGTCGGATACCGGAACAGGTCGATGTTGAATTCATCCTTCACATTGACACGCGAAGCGATCAGGCATCCATCGTAATAGAGGTCTTCCGGCCTGCGGCCGCAGATGTCGAGCAAAGTGGCGAGCGAGAAGCTCTGAATCTCCTTTTTGTTCATTTTACCGATAATTATGCGGACAAATATACGCAAATCCCGGGAGCTTTTCACTGAATAGTACAAAATCGAACCAATCGACGAATTCATCCGACACGATGGTCTTTTCTTACGGCCGCTAAAACGGCAACTTTGCATCGAAAAATACGGAACTGATGAAACAAACGACTTTTTGCGCAATACTGCTGTTAGCGACAGGTTGCACTTCACCGAAAAAGCCCCATACGGCCGATCCGCTGCGTGTGGGCACCATCGTCGTCACCCCGTCGTCGGACATCGACGCCGCGCTCTACGTCGGCACGATCGAGGAGGAGACCTCGGCCGCCCTGAGTTTCCCCGTCGCCGGTACCCTCGCGCGCACCTACGCGGACGAAGGGCAGCGCGTGCAGCAGGGGCAGTTGCTGGCCGAACTCGATCCGACGTCGGCCCGTCAGACCTTCGATGCCGCGCAGGCGGCACTCGACCAGGCGAAAGATGCCTGCGCGCGCCTCAAACAGCTTTACAACGCCGAAAGCCTGCCCGAGATCAAGTGGGTCGAGGCGCAGACCCGGCTGCGCCAGGCCGAGTCGGCATACGGCATCGCCCGCAAAAACCTCGACGACTGCAAGTTGTACGCACCGTTCACGGGCGTCATCGGCAAACGGCAGGCCGCAGCGGGGGAGACGGTTCTGCCGGGCGTCCCGGCCATGACCCTGCTGCGGATCGGGACGGTGAAAGTACGCTTCCCGGTACCCGAGCAGGAGATCGCACGCCTGGGCACGGACAGCCGGCTGCGGATAACCGTCGCGGCACTCGGCGACCGTGCTTTCCCGGCCGGGAAGATCGAAAAGGGTGCCGTGGCAAATCCCGCTACACACACCTATGACGTACGCGCCACGCTGTCCAACGCCGACGGCGAGCTGCTCCCGGGCATGGTATGCCGCGTGGTGGCATCGCCGGCAGGGGCGGCCGAAGAGATCGCGCTGCCGATACGCGCCGTACAGCAGGCCGGCGACGGAAGCCGCTTCGTATGGAAAGTGAGCGGGGATTCGGTCGTCCGCACGGCTGTCGCCACGGGACGCCTGGTGAACAACGCCGTCACGATCACCGCAGGAATACAAGCGGGCGACTGCATCGTGACCGACGGGATGCAGAAAATCGGCCAGGGAAGTAAAGTCATAGCGGAATGAAAAGCAATATAATATCGTGGTCGATGCGCAATTTCCGCATCGCCTTCCTCATCGTGGGCTGCCTGTTCGCCTTCGGTATTTACGGGCTGGTGCATATTCCCAAGCAGGAGTTCCCGGAATACACGATCCGCCAGGGCGTGGTGATGGGCGTCTATCCCGGCGCCACGAGCGAAGAGGTCGAGCAGCAGCTCGCCAAGCCGCTCGAACAGTTCCTGATGACTTACAAGGAGGTCAAACGGTCGAAGACCACCTCCACGTCGCAGAACGGCATGTGCTACGTGATGGTCGAACTCGAAGACCACGTGAACGACAAGGACGAAGTGTGGTCGAAGATCAAGCACGGCCTGGCGGCATTCAAGTCGCAGTTGCCGCCGGGCGTTGCGGCCGTGGTCACCAACGACGACTTCGGCGACACCTCGGCGCTGCTCATCACGCTTGAATCCGACACGCGGTCGTACCGCGAACTGAAAGGCTACATGGACGACCTGAGCGACCGCCTGCGCCGCATCGAGTCGGTCTCGAACCTGCGCCCGTACGGCGTGCAGCAGGAGCAAATCTCGATCTACGCCGACCATGAACGGCTGGCGGCCTACGGCATCGGCGAAAAAGTCCTCTCGGCCGCGCTCGCCTCGCAGGGGCTGACCCCGATGGGCGGGTCGGTCGGCAACGCCGAGACCGAAACGCCCATCCACATCGCGCCGGCGCTGGCCGGCGAGCGGGAGGTCGCCGAGCAGATCATCTGGAGCGACCCGCAGGGGAATGTGCTGCGCGTGAAGGACGTGGCGCGCGTCGTACGCGAATACGACGACCCGGACAGCTACATCCGCAACAACGGCCATCGCTGCGTCATGCTGTCGATGGAGATGAAGGCGGGCTTCAACATCGTGCAATACGGCCGTGACGTGGACGAAGTGCTGCACGAATTCATTGCGGCCGAGCTCCCCGCGGACGTCCAGGTGCAGCGCATCGCCGACCAGGCCAAGGTCGTGGGCGACTCGGTGCACTCGTTCCTGCGCGACCTGTTCGTCGCCATGGCCATCATCATCCTGGTGATGATGCTCCTCTTCCCGCTGCGGTCGGCCATCGTGGCGGCCATCACCATCCCGCTGTCGACCTTCATCTCGGTGGGAATCATGTACTTGTGCGGCATCCCGCTCAACACGGTGACCCTCGCGGCGCTGGTCGTGGTGCTGGGTATGATCGTCGACAATTCGATCGTGGTGATCGACGGCTACCTCGACTACCTCGGGCGCGGCCACTCGCGCTGGTTCGCGGCGGTCGAGAGCGCCCGGGAGTTCTTCCCGTCGCTGCTGCTGGCCACGGTCTGCATCTGCATGATCTTCTATCCGATCCTCTTCACCATGACGGGCATGATGGGCGACTTCCTGACCTATTTCCCGTGGACGATCACGATCAACCTGATGGTCTCGCTGCTGCTGGCCGTGCTGGTGATCCCGTTCCTCGAAATCCTCATCATCCCCGCCGTACAGCCGAAAAAAGAGGGCAAGTCGGTCACAGACCGCGTACACGACCTCTACCGCCGCGTACTGGCGTGGACGTTCCGCCACGGCTGGCTGACGATCTCGATGGGCATCGCTTCGGTCATCGTATCGCTGCTGATCGCCACGCAGCTCAAGCTGCGCATGGTGCCCTTCGCCGACCGCGACCAGTTCGCCGTGGAGATCTACCTGCGCCCCGACGTGCCGCTGGAGCGCACCGCCGCCGTAGCCGACTCGGTCTACCGGGTGCTGCACGACGATGCGCGCGTGAAATCGGTCACCTCGTTCGTCGGGTGCTCCTCGCCGCGCTTCCAGATGAGCTACGCCCCGCAGATGGCAGGCAAGAACTACGCACAGTTCATCGTCAACACCACCTCGGTCGACGACACCGAAGATATCCTCGACCAGTATGCCGACGCATGGGCCGACCGTTTCCCCGAGGCCTATGTCAAATTCAAGCAGCTCGACTACCAGAACGTCCCCTCGCTGGAGTTCCGGTTCTACGGCAGCGACATCGACTCGCTGCGCGCCGCGGCCGACGGCCTGATGGCGCGGATGCGCCGGATGCCCGAGCTGCAATGGGTACACTCCGACTACGAAGACCCCCGTTCGGTCATCGACGTGCGGCTGGATCCCGTCACGGCATCGCAGCTGGGCGTCACGCGGACGCTGGCCGCGGTCAACCTGGCGCTGGCTTCGGGCGACGTCCCGGTCGGATCGGTCTGGGAGGGCGATTACCGGCTGCCCATCGTACTCAAGAACGACACACGGCAGGGCCAGCGCTCGCTCTCCGACATCGGGGACACCTACATCTCGTCGCCGGTGCCTTCGGTCAGCGTGCCCCTGCGCCAGATCGCCGACGTGGAGCCCGTCTGGAGCCAGAGCAAGATCGTACACCGCAACGGCATGCGCTGCATAACCGTCACGGCCGACCTCAAACGCGGCGCCAACGCCATGCGGATGACTTCGCGCATCAGCGACATCATCGACCGGGAGCTGGTGCTCCCGGCAGGCGTCACCACGGAACTGGGCGGCGCCCATGAATTCGACTGGGAGACCATCCCGCCCATCGCATCGGGACTGTCGATCTCGCTGGTAATCATTTTCTTCTTCATCCTCGTCAACTTCCGCAAGTTCGGCATCACGCTGGTGGTCATGGCCTCGATGTCGCTGTGCCTGTTCGGCGCCGTCGTCGGGCTGCGGATCGCCGACTTCACCATCGGCCTCACGTCGGTGCTGGGATTCATCACGCTGCTGGGCATGATCGTGCGCAACGTCATCCTGATGTACCAGCACGCCGAGGACAAACGCAAGGTCTGCCACTGGTCGGCACACCTGGCGGCCTACGACGCCGGCAAGCGGCGCATGGTGCCGATCTTCCTCACGACCGCAACCACGGCCGTAGGCGTCGTGCCGATGATGTTCGGCGGCAGTACGTTCTGGGCACCGGTCGGCGTGACGATCTTCGCCGGCGGCATCGGCTCGCTGATCCTCGTAGTCACGATCCTGCCCGTACTCTATTCCAAAATTTACAAATGATGAAAAAGACCGTTCTATTCCTCCTGCTGTGCATGGCCGCCGCCCCGGGCCTGTCCCAGACGCTCACGCTCGACGAGTGCCGCGCCGCGGCCGAGGAGCATAACCGCACGCTCAAAAACAGCCGCCTCGGCCTCGACGCCGCCTTGCAGACGCGCCGCGAGGCATTCACCACCTATTTCCCGCAGGTCTCGGCCTCGGGCGGCGTATTCCAGGCCCAGCACGGGCTGGTGCAGGCCGATTTCGCGATCCCGCAGATGGGGTCGATGCCCCTGTCGCTGGTAAAACGCGGCATCCTGGGTTCCGTCACGGCCGTGCAGCCCCTGTTCGCAGGGCTGAAGATCGTCAGCGGCAACAAACTCGCCCGGCTGGGCGAAGAGGTCGCGCAGCTGCAACTGCAAAAGACCGCAGCCGAGGTGCGCGAACGCACCGACACCTACTTCTGGCAGGTGGTATCGCTCAGGGACAACCTTTCGACCATCGAAGCCGTGGAGCGGCAGCTGGCGGAGATACACCGCCAGGTCGCGCTCTCGGTCAAAGCGGGGCTCGTGACCACGAACGACCTGCTGCGCGTGGAACTGCGCAGGCAGGAGGTAGCCTCCGAGCGGCTGAAGGTCGAAAACGGGCTGAAGGTGTCGAAGATGCTGCTCGCACAGCATATCGGCGCCGACTGGCATACGTTCGACATCGCGGCCGCAGCCTTCGGCGAACCGGAGGCTCCGGCAGCCTATTACGTGCCGGTGGACGAGGCGCTCGACCGCCGCGCGGAATACCTGCTCTCGGAAAAGAACGTCGAGGCGCAGAAATACCGCAAACGCATGGAACGCGGCAAACGGCTGCCGACCGTGGCCGTGGGCGCCGGGTACCTCTATTATAACGTGACCGACAAGGACGTGGACGACGGAATGGTCTTCGCACAGGTATCCATCCCCATTTCCGACTGGTGGGGCGGGGCTCATGCCCTGAAAAAGGCCCGCATCGACGAGATGCAGGCCGAGAACGACCGGCTGGAAGCCCGCGAAATGCTCGCCGTGGAGATCGAACGGACATGGAGCGAGGTGCAGGAGGCCCACGCACAGATCCTGCTCATGCAGCGTTCGGTGGCATCGGCCACCGAAAACCTGCGACAGAACCGCAATTTCTACGACGCAGGGACAGCTACCCTCACAGACCTGCTCGACGCCGAGACGCTCTACACCCAGAGCCGCAACAACCTCACCTCGGCCTATGCCGCCTACCACACCTCGCTCGCGAAATACATGCGCGTCACGGGGCGGTAAGGGTACGGCAGGCATTCGACAAGTATATTCGGCAGTCTGGCGGATCGGTCGTACTGCCTGATACCGGGTGTTTTCCGAGGCGCCGCATGAGGGTCGCGATATTCTCGCGTTTGCACTGGGTGATGAAATCGGCCCTGTCCGCCGCGAGCTCCCCGATAAGCGGGCGGATAATGGGGTAGGTGACGAACGTGAAGATATCGAGCGAAAAGATATCCAGCATGAGGTGCCGTACGTCCACACGTTCGATTTCACCCCGGCCCGCCGCGATCTACGTGGTGCGGGCGCCTTCGAAACCTTTTTTCAGCAGCTCTCCCGGACAAGAAAAAAACAGGCACAGCGTACGCCCCACCGCAAAAAACACTATATTTGCGACCCGGAGCGGCACTGAGGCAGACCGGACAAAAGGTGCCGAAGTCGTTTACCCGCCCCAAATAACTTCTACCCATGTATTGCGTCCGTTTTACCGTCGTATTCCTCCTGTGCCTGCCGGCCATCGGCTGCCAAACCATTCCCGAAGCCATTCCACAAGCCGAGGCGATCGTCATGGAGCATCCCGACAGCGCCGTGCGGCTCCTGCAGGGAATCCCCGCCCCCGCGAAAAACCTGTCTCGCCGCAACTATGCCCGCTACGCACTCATCTCGACCCAGGCGCGGTGGCTCGCGGGCGAAAACTTGACCGGCGACACGCTTTCCGACGTCGCACTCGCCTATTACAGCACCCACACGAAGGATTTTGTCCGTGTGCACAAGGCTTATTACTATGCGGCCAAGATCGCCGATCGCCGCCACCAACCCGAAATCGCCATGTCACTGCTGCTGAACAGCCGGCAGGCGCTGCCCGCGGCGGGTGAGTGGCAAAGGCACTATGTGGTGGAAACGTGGCTGGGCGTCTTCTGCGGCAAGCAACGGCTCTACGAGGAGAAGGTCGGCCACGCCATGCGGGCCTATGCCTACGCCGACAGCCTCGACAGGGACGGCTGGCGTTGCATTTCGCTCGGCGACATCGCACATGCGTACATGGGGCTCGGCAAATACGACAGCATGGAATACTATGCGCTGAAGGCGCTCCGCCTGGCCGAAGAGAAGGGAATCACCGAAAATACCTCCCAGAAATGGGCCATGCTGATCGAAAACGCCCTCCGGCGCGGGGACTACGCCGCTGCCGAGGAGTACTGGGAACGGGGATACGAATTCGCCCCCGAACGGGCCCGCTTTTCGTGGATCAAGACCAAGGCAGAAATATATAACAAGCAGGGGCGCTACGACGTGGCGCTGCGTCTAATCGACAGTTCGCGGATGATGTGCCCCGACACATCCGACCTCACCGCACGGGCGCTGTGGGCGTTCCACGCCTCGGAAGCCTACGAAGGGCTGGGGCAGGCGAAGAAAAGCCTCGAAGCGCTGAAATATTATTGCAGCCTCAGGGATTCGCTCGAAGACGACATACACAGCGCCGATGTGCTCCACATCCGCGAATTGTGGCAGTACGAGCACCTCAAAGCCCGGAACACCGCCCTCGAGGGGCAGAAACAACTCCGCGAACGCCTCGCATACCGGACGATACTGGCCTGCGGCGCGATCCTGCTGCTCGGGGCATGGCTGGGGATGCGCATATGGCACCGGACAAAACTGCGGGAGATCGTCCAGCAAAAGCGCCTCATGAAGCAGGCGAACGAGCTCGACGAAATGCGCCGCAAGGAAGAACAGCTGCGCACGGCTTTCTTCCGCCAGCTCAACAGCCGCTTCATCGCGCAGGTAAAGCAGGCCGGGGAGTCGAAGAAATGCCGGATGTCGGATGAAGACTGGAAGACGATCTACACCCACGCCGACGCCGTGTTCGATAATTTCACGGTTCGGCTCCGCCAACGGTTCCCGTCCCTGAACGAGGATGACATCCGCTATTGCTGCATGGTACGCATGCATCTGTCGCAGGCCGAGATCGCCGGCGTCGTCTGCCTGGAGAAGGACTCGGTAAAAAAACGACTGAAGCGCATCCGCACCGAAAAACTGGCCTCGGCAAAGGGCGCGACGCTGGAAGATGTCCTCTCCAAATTGTAAAATGTCCCCCTCTTGTCCCGCCTCTCGAACATGAAACGAAAAGAGAACCAGCGGATTGAAAAATAATCCCCCCCCCGCAATATACCCCTATATACCCATTCGGAACAGGTGCCCTGCAATTAACTTTGCACCGAATACGACCGTCATGCCGCGACTGCCGTAAAGGAGCGTCCTGCGCTTAGTCCGCCGGATAACGCGAACGGGCAACATTCATCCAAATTTACAATAATATGCAGAAATTCAACTACACCCCGACCAACCCCTTCAGCGGGTCGCTCTCATCGCTGGCCATCGGCGCCGGCATGGTCATCGTACCCCTGGTATATCCTTTCGGCATCCGCATCGGCCGCATGCCCATCCTGGGCGCCACCGCCACGACGGTCATCTTCGTTGTCGGCGGGCTCACACTGCTGGCATTCACCGCACGCGAGATCATGCAGGCGCGCAGGCTCATCGCCCAGGGCGGGGAAATCACCGTCGACGGCGAGCGGGTCACGATCCCCGTGGTGAAAAAAGGCGCCGTAACCAACGAGTCGTTCAGGCTCCCGGACGTCGAGTACACCAAATTCGATGCGGAGGAAAACGAATTCACCATCTCGCTGCCGGCCGCCCACCATGTCATCCGCGGCGCATTCTTCGAAAGCTCCGATGCGTTCGACGCCTTCAAGTCCACCTTCAAATAACAGAATATACACCACGAACAAATAACGTTTTGCGATACACGACACGTCCGCTAAGCAAAACATTTTATCAATTAACGTTATAACCGAAAAGACAATGCGACACATTTTCAAACTGCTCGCCGCGAGCGTCGCTGCGGCAACGATCTGCTCCTGTTCCTCGCTCACAGGCTATCCGACGGATGCCGAGGCGAGTTATGCCAAAGCCATCGAAATCGCAAAAAAGAGCGTCGACACCGACAAGTTCAAGGTCTATTCGCTTTCGTTCATGGAGGGTGAAACCCTGTCGGACAACCTGTTCCTCATCTCGGTAAAACTGGTCAACAAGGACAACCAGGCATTTTCGCAGTCCTACTACATGACCGGGCTCGAACCGACCGCCCTGCGCGACGTGCAGCGCACGTTCGAGGCCCCCGAATACGAAACCACCGTCGGCATCGACCTTACGAAGCTCGACGCCGCGCAAATCGCCGCACAGATCGCACAGGCCAAGACCATGCTCCCCGAAGGACACACCTTCAAGTCGGTAGGAAGCTACCAGATCGAAGAGGATGTCCCGGCAGGCAACTCGGTATTCAACCGCAACAAGACATTCGGGGAGCAGCATACGTCGTTCGTCGTCCGCTTCACCGAGGACGGTAAGGAGACCGAGAGCAGCGCGGGCAAAACGTCGTATATCTACTACGAGGCCGAGGTGACCGTGAAACCCGACGGCACGCTTTCGATCGAAGAAAATTAAGTTTTTCGCCCGGGAGCGCGGTTTTCTCCCGATTTTTCCTAAATTTACAGGACAGATGCCCCGACAACCGGGCATCGCCATAATAAAACTACATGAAAACTACCCACCCATTCGTCGCTCCTGTCCTCGGCTCGACCCAGAGCAAGGTCAACATGGAGGCCTACGAGCAGGCCATAGACCAATACAACGAGGGCAATTACCTCGGGGCGTTCTATCAGTTGCTCGACCACCTGAACCCGGAATTCCGCACCAAGTACGGCAATGCCAACGGCACGGAGTTCCATATCCCGCACGGATCTATCCTGGTGCACATCCGCATCGCGGACGACAGGCTGCACATCAGCGCCGATTTCCTGATACTCCCCGAAAAGGGACGCGTGGCCATGCTGCGCCAGGTCGCCGACCTGAACATCAACCGGCTGATGCTGCCGCGTTTCCGCAAGGAAGACGACAGGCTGATGATGGAATACGCCTGCCCGCTGTCGCAAAGCCATCCGCACAAACTGTACTTCATACTGCGCAACATCTGCCACGTCGGCGACCGCTACGACGACGAGTTCTGCACGAAGTTCGGCGCCCAACGCAGCTACGAACCGCAGGTGACGCCCTACCCGGAAGAGGAGGTGACGCGCATCTACGAAGCCGTCCGGCAGACATGCCGCGAAACGCTCGACGCGGTGAAGGAATACGAGACGGAACGCAAATACGGCTATTCGTGGAACGTGATCGACATCGCGCTCTACAAGATCGCCTACTTCGCGCACCCGCAGGGGCAGTTGCTCAACGACCTCGACAAGGCGGTCGACGACATGGACAAGGAGCTTCCCGTGGCCGAACTGGTGGCCAAGGGCAAGGCGTTCCTCGAACGGCTGCTCGCAATGCCGCGCGAGGAGATGGCGCGCGACCTTTACCTGGTCGACACGCTGGTTTCGACCAAGCGCCGCTCCTCGCTCAACAACGTGCAGGAGAACTTCAAGGAGGTGTACCAGGAGGCTACCGAAGCCATCGAATCGGAGAATTTCGAGCGTAGCACCGTCCGCATCCTCTACAAGTTCTACGAAATGTATTACTACAACGACGTGCAGGACGACCTGAACGCCGTCGTGGCGGGGGCGCTCGGCAAGTCGGCCGGGAAAACGATGGAGGAAGCTTCGGAGATCCTGTACGAAGCACTCGAAAAAATCATGGAGGACGACCTCTCGGCGGACGACGGGGATTTCGACGCCGGGGAGCTGGGCATCGCCGGTGCGGCCGCCGCGGAGCAGGTGCAGCAGATGGCCGCCGCCATGCAGGGCGAGGTCGTGCAGATGCAGGCCGCGATGCAGGAGGCGCTGGCCAAAGGCGACATGGCCGAATACATGCGGCTGGCGCAGGAATTCCAGCAAAAAATGATGGAACAAGCCCTCGGGCAACAAAAATAACCGCTCTAAACCCGTATATCCTATGGAACAGAACAATATTTACAAGTCGGTATTCAAAGTAACCCATTCGGGCGGCTCGGGCAGTTGTTTCTACCTCAAGGCCTATGACCTTTTCGTGACGAACTACCACGTGACCGAGGGTTTCCGCACCGTCGCCATCCACGACAACGAGCGCAACCCGTACCTGGCCAAGGTCGTGCTGGCGAACCCGGCGATGGACATCGCCCTGCTGGCGGCCGAAGGGGATTTCTCCTCGCTGCCGGACATTTCGCTCGCCGAGGACGACACGCTGACGATCGGCCGCAAGGTCTACGTCGCCGGGTATCCCTACGGCATGCCCTTCACGATCACCGAAGGTTCGGTGTCGTCGCCCAAGCAGCTGATGGACGGCAAATACTACATCCAGACCGACGCCGCGGTGAACCCGGGCAACTCGGGCGGCCCGATCCTCGACGAAGACAACCGGGTGGTGGGCGTCACGGTGAGCAAGTTCACGCAGGCCGACAACATGGGCTTCGGCATCCGGGTCGAGACGCTGCACGCGTTGCTGGACACGATCGGCGACCTCGACCGCACGGTGTTCCAGGTGCAGTGCGGCAGCTGCGAGGAGCTGATCGCCCAAGAGGAGGAGTACTGCCCGTCGTGCGGCGACAAGCTGCCCGAAGGCGTCTTCGAAGAACGCGAACAGTCGCCCCTGGGCGGGTTCGTCGAATCGGCCATCGAACAGATGGGGGTCAACCCGGTGCTGGCACGCGACGGCTACGACTCGTGGCTTTTCCACAAGGGCAGCTCGGAGATACGCATCTTCGTCTACGACAACAGCTACCTGTTCTCCACCTCGCCGATCAACCTGCTGCCCAAAAAGGAGGTGGAGCCGGTGCTGGACTACATGCTGAGCGAGGATTTCGGCCCCTATAAACTGGGGATCGAAGGCCGCCAGATTTACATCGCATACCGCATCCATCTCTCCGACATCACCGACGAATCGGAGGAGGAGATCCGGAAGAACATCGTCGACCTGGCTTTGCGGGCCGACGCCATGGACAACATGCTGGTGGAACGCTTCGGGTGCGAATTCTCGGAGTATTCGAAGGCGGACGCGCAGTAGGCGCCACTCGCCAAGACAAGGCGATGCCGGGCTTCCTGTGAAGCCCGGCATCGTTTATTCCGGCATTGCACAAACCGGCGCTACGGGTTCCGGAAGGGCACAGGATCAGTAAGCGGCATCACGACGGCCGGGAACGGGCACCGTGCGGGCAAAACCACGCGACCAGGGCGCCATCGGGCAGCATGCGGCCGATACCCCGCAGTACGACACTATACGGACAGGCCGCCGGCTATCGGGACGACACCCCGCCAAAGCTGGAGTGGCGGCTACCGGAAAAGCTCCTTCAGCTCCAGCCAGAAGTCCCTCGGGCGTTCGCCCCTGTCCGGGCAACAGGCGCCGATGGCCGTGGAAAGCCGCGCGTAATTCTTCAGGTAACACGAAGAGAGGCGCACCTCGCGGCGCCCGCCTTTCAGCAGGTAACGGTATTCGTACACTTCGCCCCGGCTGACAAGGACGGATGTGGTGACACCGTCGAAGTCGTGCATATCGTACCTGCGGGTCATGCCCAGCCCCATATAAGGTGTAACGCAGAGCGTCCCGGCATCGAGGCACAACCTCACGGCCGAGCGCCGCAACTCCCCGAACACCAGCCAGCAGGAGCCGAAAAGCATCACAGCGGCAGCCAGGTACAACGCGAATGGTTTTGCCCCCGGGGCGAACAGGAGGCACAGGAACACGGCGCTGAACCCGACGAAGAGCAGGGCAAGGGCGAGGAGCATATACCCGCGCCATGAAAACCGCGACACGACGGCATTCCTGCCGGCCGCGACCGTATGGTCGCGTACGAACACCGCGCCCCAGAGCGCCAGCAGCGCACCCACCGGCACATAAAGCCACCACCGCCCGAATGACACGGCGGCCGAAGCGGGTTTTACGGTGACGACATAAGGTTCCGCGGCGAACTCCCGGCCGCCGAACGACAACCGCGGGACACAGGAATACGTGCCGGGGCCGTCACCGGCGACCCGGTAGTGGTAAACAAACTCTTCGAGGCCGTTTTTCTCGGAATAACCGGACATCAGGGGCGCCACATCCTCACCGTTCACGGCCAGCAGCGGCTCCCTGCGGTCGGGCCGGCGGTCGCACGTAAGGCGCAGGATATGCCCGCCCATCCGCCGCGAGACGACCGAGTCGTATACGATCCGGCATTGCGGCTGCACGGACACCAGCGCGGGGAGTATCTTAACGCGCAAGCCGTCGCAGCGGCACGTCTGCCCGCCGACAACCGCCGTCGTTCCGGGAATAACCAGCTCTCCGCCGACCGCAGAACGGACGAGGTAACGGTATGCATGGGTTTCGGAACGGGTCATGACGCCGTCGCGTACCGAAGTCTGCGTGCCGCTCGTCCGTCCGAGTTCTCTGACCAGGGTCAGGGAGCCCCAGCAGGGCATTTCTATCGACTCGATCTCCCCGCCGGCCGTATACCACACCTCGAATTCCTGGAGTGCCCTCGGTTGCGAAGGCACGGTTTCGATTCCGAGCTCCTGGGCATGTGCAGGGGCGGCGGCAAACAGGAGGGCCATGAGGAGGGGCAGTGCGAAGCCCGGGCGGCAAAGGTTTTTTTCCATGGGTCAGGCAAATTTTGCGGATCGGCTTCAAAGGTACGAAAAATCCCTCGTCCGGCGCAATTCGGAGCCGGTTAATTCATCGCCGGAGGCTTTGCTGCGGGATTCCCGGCAGAAGCGGGCGCGCGGCATTCGGCAGGCAAACCGGATACACGACGCCCGCAAGCGGCATTCCGCATGGAACCCGGATACACGGCGCGCGCAGAAGGAGGGCAGCCGAAAAAAGAACCCCGCAGGCCGGAACGGGCTGCGGGGCCGGAAGGCCTATAAATTATCCTGTTTGAGATGTTCAACGAACCGGTCGATGCGGTGCAGTTCCTGCGGGATACGGATATTCTGCGGGCAATGCGGCACGCACTGGTTACAGCCGATACAGTGGCTGGCCTGGCGGAGTTTCGGGACGCTGCGGTCGTAGCCCACCAAAAACGCCCGGCGCGCCCGGCGGTAATTTTCGTCCTGCGACGAGGTGGCGACATTCCCTTCGTTGACACACTTGTTATAGTGCAGCAGGATGGCCGGGATGTCCAGCCCGTAGGGACACGGCATGCAATATTTGCAGTCGTTGCAGGGGATCGTGGGGTAGCGGAGCATCAGCTGCGCCGTCTGTTCCAGAAACTCTTTGTCGTCATCGGTCAGCTCGTCGAGCGGCGAGTAGGTGCGCAGGTTGTCCTGCAAATGCTCCATGTAGGTCATACCGCTCAGCACGGTCAGCACCCCGGGGAACGACCCCGCGAAACGGAACGCCCACGAAGCGACGCTCGACGACGGGCGCCGCTGTTTGAGATGGGCGGCGATGTGGTCGTGGACATTCGAAAGGCGCCCGCCCAGCAGCGGCTCCATGATGACGGCCGGGATACCGCGCTTCTCCAGTTCGCCGTACAGGTACTCGGCATCGGTATTGCGCGTGTTGACCTCCTTGGCGTGTTTCCAGTCCACGTAGTTGAGCTGTATCTGCACGAAGTCCCACTTGTAGCGGTCGTGCTGCGCAAGCAGGTGGTCGAACACCGCGATGTCCCCGTGGTAGGAGAACCCGAGGTTGCGGATACGGCCGGTCTCACGCTCGGCAAGCAGGAAATCCAGCATCCCGTTGTCGATGTAGAGGGCTTCGAACTCCTCCATGCCGCTGCCCATGCCCACGCCGTGCAGCAGCAGGTAGTCGATATAATCGACCTGCAGCTCGCGGAACGAATTGCGGTACATGGCCATCGAGGCTTCGCGGCTCCAGGTCGAGGGCGCGAAATTGGACAGTTTGGTGGCTATGAAATACTTGTCGCGGGGATGGCGGCTCAGCGCCACGCCCGTGGCATGTTCGGAATGCCCCCGGCAATAGGCGGGCGAAGTGTCGAAATAGTTCACCCCGTGGGCAATGGCATGGTCGACCAGCGCGTTGACCATCTCCTGGTCGATGTCGTCGCTGCCGCTGACGGTCGGCCAGCGCATGCAGCCGTACCCCAGCAGCGACACCCGTTCGCCCGTCTTGGGGTTGGTACGGTAAGTCATCTGCCCCTGCCGTGCGCCGTCTGCCTCAGAGGCGCTTCCCGCAGAGCGGGGCTTGCAGCCATACAACGCCGCCGTGGTTACGGCGGCACCGGTACCGGCGACTTTCAGGAACTCCCGGCGGCCTATCTTTTTCTTATCTTTCATACGTTTGAAGGATTAAACGGTACGGTGATTCTGGTGCCCTTCGACATAAATGGCGCTGAACGGACGGCTCGGGCAGAGGTTCTCGCAGGCGCCGCAGCCGATGCAGCGGGCCTCGTTCACGACCGGAATGCGCGGGGAGTCGGGATTCCCGGGCTCCTTGTGCACCATCTGGACAGCCCCGGTGGGGCAGTGGCGGGCGCAGTTGCCGCACTCCACGCCGTCGGTATTGACAACGCAGTTGACGGCGATCCAGACGGCGTGGCCGATCTGCACCGACGACTTGTCCTCCTTCGTGATCGGGCGTATGGCCCCCGTGGGACAGACCTCCGAACACTTCGTACATTCGGGGCGGCAGTAACCCCGTTCGTAGGACATCTCGGGTACCATCAGCGACATCAGCTTGCCCGACGGCCTCAGCACCTGGTTGGGACACACGGCCACGCACAACTGGCATCCGGTGCAGTGCGCCTCCATATTACGCACGGCGAGCGATCCGGGCGGGGTAATGGGCGTCGTACGCCGGGGGATTTTCTTCTGCTCGATCACGGCCAGGCCGCCGTCGACCTTCTTCTCCTGTGCCCGGATCGTCGCACAGGCCATGCCCCCGACCAGCGAAAGGAACTTGCGGCGCGAAGCGTCGGCCGGTTCCCCCGCCGCAACGGCCGCCTTCACGGTCGCAGGTTCCGCGGCAGCGGGTTTGCGATCGGCAGCGGATTTGCGCGAAAAGGAGATTGCTCCTTGGCGGCATTTTCCCAGGCAGTCCATACAGGCCACGCAACGGCTGTAATCGATCCGGTGCGTCTTCGCGTCGATGCACGACGCCTTGCAGTTACGGGCACAAAGGCCGCAGCCGTTGCATTTCGAGGCGTCGATGCGCGGCTTGAAAACCGCGAAGCGCGACACGAGCCCCAGGATCGTGCCGACAGGGCAGACCGTATTGCAATAGGTTCGGCCGTTGCGCCATGCCAGCACGGCCAGCACGATGAACGTCACGGCCGCCACGGCCAGCGTCGCGGCGCCCTTGACCCAGACATCGACCGTGTAGAACTCATAGCTGCCGGCCCGCTCGGCCAGATAGGCCAGCAGGTTGTTGCCCCACAGATAAAGGGGCGCAAAAAGGTTGGACACGATACGTCCGTAGGCGCTGTACGGCGCCAACAGGTTCGACACAGGCTTGAAATGGGCGACCATCGCCACGAGGAACAGCACCAGTATGCCGTAGCGCAGCCACGACAGCGCCCGCGAGTAGCGGAAGCGGTTCTTCCGCCGCCGGGCGGCCGCCTGCGACACGACATCCTGAAAGACGCCCAGCGGGCAGATGACCGAACAGTAGACCCGTCCGAAAAGCAGGGTCAGCAGCACAAGTGCTGCGACCACGCCCGCATTGACGGCCAGGACGGCGGGCAGCAGCTGCACCTTCGCCATCCAGCCGAACCACGCATGGAGCGTTCCCGTGAAATCGAGCAACAGCAGCGTGATCACCGTGAAGAAAACGGCAGCAGCCGTGATTCTGATTTTGCGTAACATCCGTTTTCGTTTATTTTGACAAATTCATTCCCCCGATCCATTTACCGACTGCATCCAGCGAGCCTTTCACGGCACTGCCGCGCACCGGCAGCCCGCCCAGCAGGGTAGCCCCGTGACAGAGCTTTCCGATGTCCTCCTCGCTGCGGCCCATGCGGCTGCCCCCGTGCGTCATGAACGGTGCAACGGTCTTTCCCGACCAGTCGTACGCGGCAAGGAATGTCGCTACGGGCGGCGCGACGGTGCCCCACCAGCAGGGCGAGCCGACGAAAATCACGTCGTATGCGCCGATATCAGGCAGGCGCCCCTTCAGCGCGGGTCGGTATCCCCGGCCGATCTCGCGCTTGGCCTGAGCCGTAACGGCATCGTATTGCGCAGGGTAGGCGCTCTGAGGAACGATCTCGAAAAGATCCCCGTTCGTAGCCTCGGCAATCTGCCGCGCCATTTCGCGCGTGTTGCCGCTATGTGAAAAATAGGCGACGAGCACCTTTTTGCCGGAGGCCGTCTGGGCCTGCATGTCCGTGGCCGGGAATAATACCGCGACGGCCGCTATTAAAACCGGTAATCTCATAATCCGTAATTTTCAATCCGTTTACACACCTTACACGCCGCACCCCAGGGCATAGGCCTCGTCCATCGCGGGCATCCCCTCGATGTCGCCGGCACGCCATGCCCCGACCCCGTAGACCACGCCTTTCTCGCGGGGGTCTTCGAGGCAGTCGAGCAGGCCGCGGAAACACTCCACCGTGCGTTCCATCATCGGGACGCTCTCTTGGGCGGCCGTCAGAATGAAATAAAACTCCTTGCACTTCATCTCCAGGTAGCGGGCGCAGCAGCGGTCGATCAGGGTCTTCATCTGTGCGCTGAGCGTATAGAAATAGACCGGCGTAGCCATCACGATCACGTCCGCTTCGACCATCTTGCCGATCACCCCGGCCGCATCGTCTTTCTGCGGGCAGGGCCCGGCACCGCCGTAGCAGGCACCGCAACCCGTACAATAGCCGATCCTGCGGTCTTTCAGGAAAATCTTTTCGACCTCGTGTCCGGCCTGCTGCGCACCCGCCATGAAACGGTCGCAGAGCCGGTCGGAATTTCCCCCGCGCCGCGGGCTGGAGGAGAGTACCAATACTTTTTTCGCCATAATCTTCATCTTCATTCATTCCCGGGCGCTACTTCATTCAGGCAGGCAATCGCGTTGAGCGACCGCGGATAGCCCACGTAGGGCAGCAGCTGCGTGATGACGGTGAGCAGCGTCCGTTTGTCGTTGCCGACATTCAGGTTGCCGCGGATATGCCCCTTGAGCTGCGGTTCGCAGCCGCCCAGCGTGAGCAGCATCGAAAATGTCAGCAGCTCGCGCGTCCGGGCATCCAACCCGCCGCGGGTGACGTAATCACCGAAACAATTCATCGACAGGTAATCCTGTATGTGTTTCTGGCCCTCGGGGGCCGCTTCGCGCAGGGCGTCGATATGTCCTGCGCCGAAAATGGCCTTCTGGACGGCCAGTCCCCTTTCGAACCGCGTCCCCGGCGAGGTCGTCGACTGTCCTTCGAGCGGAAGCGCCACGCCGCGCGTCACCAGCACATCGTTGGCGATATGTACGAAATCGAGCACCTTGGCCATCCCCACGTACGGCACCGCCTGGTAGAGGACTTCCTTCGCCTCGACGGGCGTCACGCCGGCGTTGAGCGCCCCTGCGAGCATCGTCCGGAACTCGGACTGCCCCTGCGCGGCGATACACGATGCGAGGATGCACATCATCCGCGTAGGGGTATCGAGGTCGCCGTAACCGGCGACTTCGCCGAATGCAAAGTTATCAAAAATTTCGATTAATTCGGGATCCGTCGCCCCCAGTCCCGAGGCATCGCCCGAGAAAAGTTCCGCACGGTTGCGGAGCGCCTCGGCGCCCAGCTGCGGAACGACGGCAGCCGCAGGGGCGGTCGCCGCGG
>ENA-ORTM01001145-ORTM01001145.1-human-gut-metagenome-genome-assembly--contig:-NODE-1145-length-29052-cov-2.986895_pt1 | contig 29052 bp, 22 predicted proteins | sample MGYA00241909_ERZ509182 | MGnify/ENA primary metagenome ERZ509182 (study PRJEB26280, sample SAMEA2338855) | human gut metagenome | biome: human gut; feature: human-associated habitat; material: faeces...
TATATTATCACACCCAGCAACAATATGCAAAATATGCCCATTCACACTATATCCAAAAATCAAACAACTTGGGTTTGGATAATCGTCTGGATAATCCTCTATAATTTCACCTGTTGCAATCCCATTCTTTACATCTAACCGACTAATATCTCTTTCTTGCATTCTTTGTAAACAATGTTGTGTCCAAAGAATTTTTGATTCAGCACATAATTTTTGATATATCTTTATGTTCATTTCTTTTTCCTTCCCTCCTTTAGTATTATTATACTACATTTTTTTGTTTTTATCATTTTCAACAACTCCTAAATATAATCTTTTCTTTATCCAATGAAATCATAAGATTGATTTCATTGGATAAAGTTAATTCCTCATTTCCACTTATGTTCCCTGGGAACATAAGTTAAATTATACTTCAATAATATATGCTCTGTCAGTCAATTGTTCTGTCAGTTCTACCTCATTTTCATTTACAAGTTTAACAATCTCTGAACAACTTTCTATATCATATTCACAATCGTGATACGGAATCAAAATCATTTCATGGATAGAAGATGGAAGTACCATGATTTTCTTTGTATTTACCAGATTTGCAAATGCTTCCATCACTTTTTTATTTAACACTGCTGATGCTCCTCTGAATCTGGACTTATTAGAAATCATGAACATGTCACATTCTTCTGCACTCATTGGGAAGCTTGATAATTGTATAATTTCTGTTTCTTTTCTAACATTATTTTCTGCTGTTTCCCATGCTTCGGATTCGTCAACATCTACGTTTTTCAATATATTTTTTGAAATTTTTGCTGAGTAAATTGCATCATTTAATGCTTCTATTCTCAAAAATAAATATTTTTCGATTCCTTCAAATTCTGTTTTGCATTTTACAATATCTTCTTTGCTTTCCTTTTGAACTCCTACATAAAGTCGTTTTAAAAAATCTTCTCTATTAAAGTGTATTGGTTTGTTTAATTCTTCACTCTCACGTAATGCATCGTTATGAACCTGAAGCATCTCTCTTACAATATCTTTTACTGTTGCACCGCTTTGTTCTGCTTTCATTATTATATCTTCTACATAAAATACTGGAATCATATATCTGTCAGAATCAATGATACTGATTCCCAAAAATTCTACGCCATTTTTTACAACATTTTCTTCTCTTACTTCATATCCCATTTTATTTAATTCGTTAACAATATCATTTTTTGTCATTTTCTTTTCTCCTTATAATTACTTGAATTTGTTTGCTTTTTAACTTTCAGAACCGAAAAATTTATTTTCAAGATCTGATCTTTTTCTGCACGGGGAGCGTATTTTGTTTTTCGGAAACAATCGTTTCATATTTTTCACCTCACTTTATAGCGAATGGATTTCTTAATTTATTTTCTGAGTCTTCACTTATCTTTCGGGTTTGCGTGCATCTGTCAATAGCAGGATTTATACCTGTTACAAGGGTTTAAGTGGTAAGCGGAGCAAGCATTGCTTGTGAGCATTAAGGAACGTCCCTTGTAACAGGTATAAATCCTGCTATGATGCACATCAGCAAACCGATAAGTGAAGACTCTGGAAGTAAATTAAGAAATCCATTCGCTATAAAGTGAGGTGAAAAATATAAAACGATCGGTTGGAGAAAAAAGGGGTTCCCTTTGGGAACCGTTCGAGAAGGGGATTCGGATATTTTCACTTATGTTCCCTGGGAACATAAGTTGCCTTTTTTACTTTGATTCCCTGGGAAGCAAAGTATCTATTATATATTTTGACAACGCAAAAAGACAGTCACTAATTCTAGCAACTGCCTTTTCTTTTATTCCATTATATTTCTAAATCATTATCTAGTACCATCTGTTCTTCACTGTTCTCATAATTCAAGTCCATATTTAATGCTTTTATTGTTTCTCTTGTAACTGTTATTATATGAATTCTTTCCTGTAGTTCATCTAAAACACAATTTTTAACAACATCCAGAAACATTTTTGAATTTCCTCGAACCTGCCATTCTTCTAAAGATTTCTTATAATCCTGCTTGGCATCATGCTTTAATGCAATTGATGGATATCCTTCTTTTTCCAACATATAATTTAAAATCAATCTTCCTGTTCTTCCATTTCCATCTTGAAATGGATGTATATTTTCAAACATTGCATGGAATGCTGCAGCCTTTGCAATAGGATGTGCATCTGAGTTTTCATATGCATATAACAGGGTCGGCATTAACTCTCTAATTTGTATTGGATCAACTGGTTCTGTTAAAGATCCTTGAATATATACTGGTGCAATTATATAAGTTCCTCTAATTCTTGGCTGACAATCTAAAGTAGTTCTTTCATGTATATCTTTTATAAAATTTTCTGTAAACTTTCTGTCATTTTCCAATTCTTTTTCAATATACGCACATCCATCTGCACATCCTCTGGCTGAAAATATTTCTCTTAATCGTTGATTATTATTTGGAGTAAATTCTCCTTCCAATACAAGCTCCGTATCTCCTAATGACAACGTACTCCCTTCTATTGCATTCGACTCATAAGTAAACCTAACTAAAAATGCGTCATCATAGCTTTTTAAACCATCTTTTTCATATTCATTAAATGGTTTCATACTTTCAAACTTTTCCTTTAATTCGTCTAATTCATTATAATTATCTAATGAAATATCCTGATGAAAAGCTTTATAAATTTTTTCGTGCATTTTCACCCTCCATTCATATTTCATTTTTCCATAGTATTATGTTTGTGTCAAGTTGAATCAGTTTGACTTTGATTTCCTAGGAATCAAAGTTTATAGCAACTATCTCTTGATCAAATTACCTTTTTTTCTGCCTTATTATATAACATTCATAAATTAAAATCACTCCGATCACCATCATCTTCAGACTATAAGTAATATTTAATGTATCATTCTCCATTCCACCAACAGCTCCCATGATCAAAACCACTCCTGCAATAATTCCAATTACGTATCTCATAAAATTTTCTCCTTCCAAACTTTTTAATTTTAATGTTTTAAACTACAACCGATCATAAAATTTGCTTTCAAGATCTGAAGCTTTTTTTGAGGGGTGCGTTTAAATTTTTTCGGAAACATTTATTTTTGTGTTTTTCCTCCTTTCGTAAATTTGCTTTCTGAGTCTTTGCTTATCTCGGGTTTGCGTGCATTTTCAATATCAATTTTCTTTATAGCTGCAAGGGTTCAAGTGGTAAGCGGAGCTTTGCGAGCATTAAGGAACGTCCCTTGCAACTATAAAGAAAATTGGTATAATGCACATCTGCAAATACGAATAAGCAAAGATTCTGAAAACAAATTTCGAAGGTGGATACCAAAAACTTTCGGTTGGAGAAAAAAGGGGTTCCCTTGGGGAACCGCTCGAAAAAGGGATTTTATTTTACTTATGTTCCCCGGGAATATAAGTTACATTTTTACATAAAAAAAGCAGCTATCCGCTAAGGATAGCTACCTACTCTTTATAGTCATCTATATCTCCAATTCTTCATCTATCTCTTTTGATTCTGGAGATAAGTCATCATATTGTTCTGGTTGATATCTGGCATTTTCATATTCATTAGATGGAACATACAATCGTTTACACTCAAGAATTCCATCGATTTGCTGATCAACTAATTTATTTAATTTCTGCAGACGTTCTTCTGGAAGATTAAATTCGTCATTTCTCTGGAATTCAAACCCTCTCAAATTTTTCAGATCATTTCGTATTTCAGGAGTTAATAATGCATGAGCGATCTCATTGAAATCTTCTCCAATCTGTGTTGGTCTTGATGCTAAATATACATCCAGATTTTCAAAATCTTCCTGTTCTGCATATGGTAACAAAGCTTGATTATGATCAAACATTGGAGCCATTCTTTTTATCTGCATTGTATCATTATCTACCATAAATCCATAATTGCCCATATGACGATCCGTATTCAAAATCAAAGCATCTAATACAATCATTCGTCGAAAATCATCTTCACATCCATGCTGTTCAAATTTTTCTAATATTTCTTTTACTGAAACAAGTTTTCCAAAAAATTTTGTAATTGGAACATACCCTTCCTGCTCCGATGTAAACAACCTACATTTCGATGCTATTTTATTATGATATTTCTCAACACTATATTCTACTGCATCTCTGCATATTATCCTGGCAATCTGAGATGAATACATTTCTGAATAAGGCTCTAATCCAGCATTTCTTGCTCCCTCGCTTCCTCTCTTTAACAGATAGATTCCATCATCTTCTTTTACCCAACATTTTGCAAAACTACCTGACGTACCAAATTCCGGTGAAGTGGTCGTAAACTCTTTTCCATAAAGCCCACCTTCAAATGCTATCTTCGCAATCGTTTCATCAAATTGATTTTCATACAGAGAAACATTTTTCCACCGCAATTTACTGTCTACAGGTTTAATCCAAAATGTATCATTTAATGAAAGGGCATGTGTCACCCTGATAAATCCATCCAGATTATAACAACCACACATCCTTAACAAATCTGCAATATACTGGCGATGTTTTGGAGCCTGTCTTTGACTGATCCACTGTCCTATCCCATCATATCCATATGGTCGTATTTCTTCATAGGATTCTTCTTCTTTAAAACTCACACCAAGAGGAGAATTATCGCAAGTAAATCTTAATATCCGATCATCTTTATTCATTAGATAAAATTCATTTTCTAAAAACATGTCTATTTTCCTCTCTAATTCCTGTCTTTATTACTTATCTATGTGCTTTTATTATATCATCGTAATTCCCACATATAAACCACTTCTTACTTTTAAGGATATACTTAAAAGTCTTCTTATAACTGTTTATGTGGAATCGATCTAAAATTTCTACAACTCCCTTATAATAAACACAATAATTTTCTCTATTACACTGATCAATTTCTGTTCTTGCTCCAGCAATTGTCATTTCTCTTAATCTAAATTCTTTTATCTTACCATTATTATCTAAAATCTGTAATCTTCCATTTGGAATTTCACCTGTTATATTTACACGTTTTGTTTTTTTCAATTCTTTTTCATCTAACATGTCATCACCTCATATTAAGATTATACAAGAACGTATGTTCTGTGTAAAGAGGGTAATATTGCTGTTTTTATTCCTACAGTTATTCTTTTTCTCATCCTACATATTTACTATGTCACTTTTAAATTTTACAAAATAAAGGAGTATTAAATATGTTTAAAAAAATTAGTACCACAATTATTAACCTGCTTTTTAAATGCTTACTAAAATGGGGCATTTTGCATCTAGCAAAAATATTGTTTGCAATTTTATTTCCTCTTTACCTTGCCTCACTTATAAAAAAACGTTTACTTCCTGTTTGCGTTTTTATCGCACTTTTATGTGTCTATTTAAGTTTTCTATTAATCTTTTTATAAGATACGAACTAGAAGATGCAAAAAATTCTATCTATCATTCAAAAACTAACATTCTGCAAAAATGGTTCAAATACACTAGATATGGTATTTGAACCATTTTTGCAGAATATTAGTTTGATTTGCTCGATCGTCCATTTTTGCTAATAAATCTGTTTTTATTATTATATTAAATTCTTCAAATATGGTTTAACGGTCTTTGTTATTTGAATTGTTAGCCCTTCTTCTGGATCATATGTAACCATTTCAAATATTGAAACAATTTTAAATCCTGTTTTTTTATGTTCCTTTTCAATTATTTCAATCTGACTTCTTATAATGTCATCTATAATTTTTTCCATCATCTCATCTAAATCATCTTCCTCCACTTGTAAAATAGCTAGCAGCTTCTTCTTTTCTAAAAGAATAGATTCTGCATTCTCTGAAATCACATGATTTATCAATTCCGAAAATACCTTTAATCCATCTGCATTTTCCAAAATATGACCTAGCAGCGTAATTTCCTCCGTTGTTTCTTCTGTTAACCCCTTTGTTATCTGTATTTCGACTTTTTCCATAAAATTGACTCCTTCCTGTTTATTTTATTATATTTTATCATGAGTACTCTGAAAAACCTAAAAAATATAAGAACTTTTTTATCATTGAAAAAAATAACTCATTCAATATTGCAGTTACTTGTAATCGCAAGCAAAATAAATATAATATAATGCATTTAGGCAAAATGAAATGAATAGTCTGTAAGGACCAAAAACGAAAAACCAGAGATTATACACTCTGGTTTTTCGTTTATAAAAAATTATTTTTTTATAATTACATTGCTAACAAATTTTTTCTTACCAACACTGATTGTAATCTTTACTTTTCCTGGTTTGATCGCTGTGATCTTTCCGGTTGAAGATACTTTGGCAATCTTTTTGTTGGAAGATTTGTATTTTGCTTTACCGACGTATGTGATCGGTTCAATCATCGGTTTTAACTGGTATGTCTGCTTTTTGTTTAGCGTTATGTTCTTTTGCACGTTCTTGATCGCTGTTGCTGTGATGGCTTTTTTCTGGATTGTGACTGTGATCGTCTTTTTAAGTCCGCTTGCTAGTGTGATCGTAATCTTAGTTTTTCCTGTTTTATTGGCTGCTTTGATCTTGCATGTGCCTGTTTTGTTGCCTGTGATTGTAATTAGCTTTTTATTGCTGCTTGTAAAAGACTTGATATAGTCTCCTTTAGCTAAACCTGTGATCTTGAACTTGCTTGTGGACTGCTTCTTTTTAAACTTTAATGATGCTGCATTGGTGCGAATCGTTGGAGTAAGATTATTTCCGTTGGTTCTATATTCCTCTTTTCCACACTTGCTGCACGTGCGTTTTTGCTCTTCAGGATTGAAGACAGTTGCTGACTGCGTTGTGATCCATGCTCCATAAGTATGTCCTGTGGCTTTGATGGATTGTGCCTTTGTTTCCTTGCATGTATCACATATATATGTTCTTGATCCGTCTGATTCACATGTCGCTGGTATTTCTTTGATGGTCCAGTTATGATCTGTTTTAGGGATCGTTTGACCGTCTTTCAACTTTTTATTACATGTGATGCAGTATGTATCCCCAGTATAACCTTCGGATTCGCATGTAGCAGTCCTTTTATTGCGGATTTCCGTATTAATATGACCTGTTGGTGCTACAGATTCTTCTTTTGTCTTTCCACACGTCTTACATTTATATTCTTTGATACCCTCTGATTCGCACGTAGAGGCTGTTTTAAGAGTACCATCGTTCCAGGTATGTCCTGTTGGACTTATTGTTTTTCCTGCTTTTATGATCTGCTTACAGTCCTCACAATAGGTATCTCCGCTGTAGCCTTCCTCTTCGCAGGCAGCTTCTTTTTTCCTGATCAGTTTGGTATGCTGATGTCCTGTGGCTTTGATGGTCTCTGTGTAAGATTCGTTGCAGTCTTCATCGGTACAGTGATAGATCTTTTCGCCTGATTCGGTACACGTTGGTTCCTTTATAACAGTTCCATTATCCCAGTGATGTCCTTTTAACATCGGAATCGTCTCTGTTCTGGTCTTCTGGCATGTTTTACATGTGTATGTCCTGATCCCTGTTGCTGTCTGTGTTGGCTCTTTTGTGATCTCTCCGTTATCCCATGTGTGTCCTGTTGCGGCAATTTCCTGTCCTAACTGGATAATCACACGGCAATCCTCACAGTACAAATCACCAGAATAACCTTTTTCCTCGCAGGTTGCAGCTTTCTGATCGATGATCTTTGTGTGCTGATGTCCTGTCGGATCGATCACGTCGATCTCATATTCATTACACCGTTTACAGATGCGTTTTTTCGTTCCGTATTTGGTGCAGGTAGGTTCTTTGGTGATCTTCCATTCTCCAAAATCGTGTCCCAGCGGATCACTGATCTGTGTTTCTTTCGTTTCTCCACAGACACTGCATTTTTCTACTTCCATCTCGCCTTTTTCACACGTTGCCGGGATGTTGTCCTGTTTTACCCAGATATGCTCTTTCTTATTGATTGTTTCTCCTGAACTCAGCTTTTTATTACATACGCTGCAGTAGGTATCTCCGGTATACCCTGTGCTACTGCAAGTCGCTTTTTTCTTGTTTCGGATCTCTGGTTTATGGCCTGTGGCGTTGATCGTATGGTTCTCTCCGTATCCACATGTCTTACAGATGTATCTTGCGATTCCGTTGGATGTGCAGGTCGCTGCACTTAGTACCTTGATTTGCCAGTCATGTCCTGTTGCTTTGACTGGTTCGGTCTTGGTCTGATTGCAGACAGTGCAGGTGTATTGCTGTTCTCCGGCGGTTGTACAAGTTGGAGCTTTTGTAATCTCTCCGACTTGCCATTTATGACCGCCTAGAGATGGTTTGGTTTCTATTTCTTTTGCATCTTTACAGCGGGTGCAAAGGTAGGTTGTGATTTCTGGATGGGTGCAATCTTGCTTTTGAGTGACTGTTCCATTGGAATAGTCATAGTTGTGTCCCTTTGCTGGTTTATTAAAGTCCCTATATTCATAAATACATCCTGGATTTTTACAATAATATCCTGTGTACCCCATCGTTTCACAAGATGGTGCTCCATCACCCGCTAAAACCAAATTATGATTTCCTTTGCATACAGAATGTTCTTTGCTCCAGTCATCTTTAGAAATATTGGAATATGTATTTTCAATATCATTATTTTTCGGTGTAACACGAAGATTAAACATTGTATCTTGACCTAAAAGGAATTCATCAACTGCTTCTCCATTCTTATCCAACGATACACTGGTACAATCTGTATAATAGAATGTTCCATTGATCTGTACCAGGTTCCAAGCGTGCTGTAATCCGCTTCCTTTTGTTGGTCCTTCTTCAAATAATGTCAGTAATCCTGCAAAACTTGCCATGTAGTGATATAGATTTGCAAATCCATCGCATACTGCATAACCATCTAAGATTGCTCCTGTCATATTATGATAATTAGTTCGTCCAGAAGTCTCTGGATCATCTCTGTCATATTTTACATTTTTTCCAATCCATTCTCGTATTTTTTTGCACTTTTCATAATCAGATTTTCCGTCTAAATTCAGACTATCCATTACTTCATTTAGCTTTGTTATTGTCTCAGAATATCTCTCTTTTGATATATTGTAGTAAAGATTAGAATAATAAAATATTCCTTTATACGATTTTGTCTTTTCATCGTATGAAATATCACCATGATCATCGTTTTCAAGATTTCCTCTGGCATATAGAACCTGTCTTAATCCCTGTCCTTCCTCTGGATTTCCAGTTTCTTTATATGTTTCATTCCGCACATCATCATTAAACTGATTCGCTGCGTGTGCATCAATCTCATCTATCTTTTGATCAGATTTAATCTCTACTGGAATCTTGATGCTATATTTTTCGACCTTCCGTTCTACCATGATCTTTCTAGATATCTCAGCAATTCCCTTGATTGCATCCTTATAGTTATCATAGACCTGCGATGTATCTGACGTACAGATATAATCCGTCGATCCTGATGCATAGGTCCGTAACCGATATTCAAAACCCTCTGCAGATGACTTAATTACTGCTTCTTCTGCGTGAACTCTAATCGTACTATTCCAGGTAAAAACACTAGTTATACTCAAAATCACACTCAGAAATAAAGCAATCCTTTGTTTCCATTTTTTCATAAAAATTAAACTCCTTTTCTCTTTCTTTTATATTCCCGTATACTTATATTTTATCACAGGTACTGTAGAAATCCTAAGAAATACAACGATTTTTTTAAGTTTTTCTTGTTAAAATCGTTGTATTTCTTAGGATTTCTGTTATATTAAAAAGGATTCAAAACTACAACTGTTGTAAATAATAAAGATCCCAGATAGTCCGATAATCTTTTGGGATCTTTATTATAATTTCAATATTAAGAAAAAAGATATAATATACTTAACTAGGAAGTCGTCAGACGGCCATGCTCTCCGTTCCGAGCTTTGCGGAAGGAGGGTGATATTATGAGTACATATGAAGAATTTATGATTATCATAAATATAGCATTATTAATTATTGCCATTCTGAATTATACGAATAAAAAATAGTCGTCCTGTCCCCTAGAAAGAATAGAACGACTATTTAAGTAATATGTTCGCCGGGGCGGATGGGTTTGCTCCATCGTGCCGACTTCCTTGTTAAGTATATTATAATCAAAATCATTTGATTTTTCAATACTTTTTCTACTACTCAAATATGTTTTGACAATATTTAAAATAATAAAAAGAGTCCAGACACATCACTAAATCGTGTATCTGGACTCTTTTCGTTATTCTTTCATAGAATTAATCAGGTCATTAATCAGTTTCGTGTTTTCTTCCACTTTCTTTGGATCGATCCCTGCCATCTCAAACACATTAACATGTGTTGAGTTAGGGCTTGTGTCTAACTTTATTATTTCTCCACCAAGCTCAAAGAACTTTTCAACTGGGATTCCTCGACTGATTACTGATTTTACAATTTCTTTATTAATCTCTTCATCTTGGTTTTTCTTCACATCTTTCTCCTTTTCTTTCTGCAATATACAAACAATCCTCCTACAATCAGAATGATTCCTCCTGCAAGTGGAAAATAATCAGTCCATCCGCCTGTCGTTGGCAGCTTCATTGAAGAATCGTTTGTTACCTCATATGTCAGATGATAGAAATAATAGTTGTCTCCCTGTTTGATTGCTTTGCTCGTATCGACATTCTGCTTATCGACCTCTGCCTGTGACATGGTCAGTGGCAGAGTGACCGTGATAGGTTCTTTTAATAAGGTCTTTCCACCAGTAGTCTTGGTCTCTGTGATCGTATACGTATCAGGGATTAGTCCGTCAAAGGTTACTTCTCCGGCAGCATCTGTTTTCGCTTTCGCTACTTCTGCTCCATCGGAAGATGTAATGACAAATTCTACGTCTTTCAGTATTTTTCCATTGGAATCTTTCTTCTTAAGCTTGATTGATCCCTGGATCATCTGGTTCGTAAATGTCGCTGCACCTGTTAACTGTGCTTTGGCAGTCGATCCATTTGCCCCGATATCAAACGTAACCGTTCCTTTGTCCTGATCGATCGTTGAATTACTGCTGTCACTTTCGATATTTTTCAGTTTGAAATACTTGATCATACCACCCTCATTACAAGTGTATGTACCATATTCCAGATCATCAAATGTCACAGACAACCTGATTGGATCACCCGGATGGTCTTTCATCTGTTTCTCGACTTCTTCCTTGGTAAACTTAACATCCTGTTCATAAGTGTGTTTCTTACCATAAACATCCGTTCCAGACAGTGTAAACGTAAAGGTTGGATTGCCAACGTCCATGTTCAGATTACCAGGATCTAAGGCTTTCGTGATCGTGATACTTCCATTTGGTCCTGTGCGATCATGGGTATTCGTAATCACTGTCAGGTCTGAATCGCTTGCATCCGTATCATACGTCGGTTTGTATCCGATCTCGGATTCTCCTGTGATCAGTCCTTCTTTCACTTCTTCCCATGTATAGTTGACTTTCTTGCCATCCACTTTTACAGGAAGGATCTTGCTGCTTGCCTGCCAGCGGTTTTCTGCACTTAATGTCAGTGTTTCTTCCACTTTTCCATCGGCTAACAGATTCACTTTCACAGATTTTGGCCGGATACCATCTTTATTATTTTGATCATTCCATACTTTTTTGACTTTCTTTTGTGTGGTGTCTGGTGTATGGGTATTTGTGATAATGATGTTCTTTGTTGTAGTACCGTTATCATCTGTCGTTTCGTTAGTTTCGTAAGAATCAACATATCCAGTCTTTGTATCACCTGTCAAATTATCAAAGACTTCTTCTTTGATTTCATAATCATATGCCTGCCCTGCTTTATCATATTTATCCAAACCATGATAAGTTGTAGTATTTGACCAATTATTTGATTCATCTAATACAACAGGTCTTAAGTAAGCTTCTCCATTCTGATACAATTGGGCTGTAATAGATACTGGTCTTAAATCATCTCCATTATCACTATCTTCCCATACCTTCTGTACGTTAATATCAACAAATTCTGGTTTATCATACTGATTCGTAAATGATAGCACATAGGTATCTTTGTCCCACGTTGCTCCAAGATTGGTATATTTATCTGGAACATTTACTTCGCTGAAATCCCATTTCTTATAATCATCCTTTTTGATATCCGTAAACATCGTCCAATTGTTATCCTTGGTCAGTGTATACGTCTTGACTTCTTTCGTCGTCGTATGTGTTGCCTTGATCGTAATCGAATCCGGCCGTATCTTCGCTGCATCGTTATGATCATCCCAGATCTTCTTCAATGCGATATAATCCAGTTTCTGGTTGACCAGGGTATCTGAATCATGGATATAGGCTGTTGTGTCATTATCCGTGTTATTCTCAGCTTTTACATCATGAATGAGATTTTCTTTTGTATCATTGATCACTTCGCCTTTAAAGATTAGTGTTTTGTCTGATTTCTCATATCCGGCTGGTGCGTAAACCTCTTCCACTTCATACATATCGCTGCCTGTTCCATCTTTTGCATAGATATCGGTCGGCAGTCCGATGAATTCCAGATATTCGAACTGGTCATCCTGTGATGTGGCGGTTGCAATCGTATCGCCTTTCTTGAAGATTGTTTCACCTTTACTATTGACGATATCTGTTTTGGCTTTTAAGGCAAACTGGGCTCCAGCCAGCTTGTTTCCGTCCTGATCGGTCTTGATCAGATGGACGCTGTATTTCTGCAGGATATCGTTCGCATCGATATGGATGCTTGCTTTCTTGGCCGTCTTTAAGGCGATATCTTCCTCTTCTGGATTGATGACCTCTACGGTTGTCTTGATCGTTTTTTCTGGCAGGTCTTTATATGCTCCCTGACTGTCAAAACTGATGTTGATCTCGTATTTTCCTGCTTTTTCTGCATAAGTCGGTGTAAATGCTACGTCTTTATCAGTCACTTCCACATCTTCTGCTCCATCATCATCGTAAAGAATCCGCCAACTGAAATCCTCTGCCTTAAACTTGTCTCCTTTTAAGAATGTATTCTTTGGCATAGCAACGATTTTCACTGGCTGTTCTTCGGTAAACTTGTCTTCTTCGATCTTTAAGATCTGATCCATGACATAGGTTGTCTTAAGGATTGGATCACCGTAGAACATCTGGCTGACATCTTCCACATTGGATGTGTTAAAAGATGAAAGATCAAGTGTCTTGATGGAGTCCATCGCATAGAACATTTGGCTCATATCCACAACTGCGGATGTATCGATATTCTTAAAGTTAATCTCGGTCAGATCACTGCAGTTCTTAAACATCTTTGATGATACTGCATTCATGTAGATGACCTGTCCGGCTCTCTGACTGGAGATATAGTAGTCTCCGCCGTCATTCCACATCACAACACTGCCGTCTTTATTCTGTGAGACATCCGTTGTCATGGTCCCTTCTGGAGCATCTTTCCATGTAAAAGTCACAGATTCTGCATCTTTGATCTTCTGATTGAGCTTTTCGCCTTTTTCCAATACATAAATGCCTTTACTTACATCGTTTCCTTCATTTCCAAATGGATCTTCCTTATCCGGCACTTTGGCTTCATCACGGATATCATTCATACTTCCTGCCGTCGTATCCCAGGTCAATTCTAATTCATGTTTTTCCTGATCTTTGATGTAGCCGGCTGGAGCCTTGATCTCTTTGACATAATACTTTCCAAGATAAAAATTTCTGGTTTCTTTTTTATCCGCATCTTTCCTTGTAAAATAGATTCCTTTGTCTTTCGTTGTTGTCTTCTGATCGATTAGTTCATCTTTCTTCCAGACAACAGTTCCATCATCTTTCTTGATATCCTCGTCAGCATACAGTCCGTAGACCGCTCCTGCGATCTGGTCATTGTCATAGATGAAACTCTGGGAATCTTTATCATAGCCTGTTAAGACTTCTCCTGTCTTACTAAACGTGATTTCTCCGTAAACGGGTGTATCTGTTTTTTGAAACTGATAGCTTCCCTGTCCTTCGTTATCGTATGTGATCTTGACACTTGTGGATTCCTCACTCAGTTCGAACTCTTTTGCTTCTGCATCATCCATGTTGTAGCCTGCCGGTGCTTCGGTTTCCCTGATCGTGTATTTCCCGTATGGAAGATAACACTCTGCAGTTCCATCACCGCTTGTTCCAGTTGTTAAGGTTGCAACAACATCTTTATCTTCATCGTAGATCTCATAGACTGCATCATTTAACAATTTCTTTGTCTCTGCTGAACGTTTGACCAGTTCAATTTTTATCTTTCTCTCATCATCCTTATAAGGACCAAATGTGACGGTCTTGTGTACATCCGATTTGATCAGTACCACATCTTCATCTTCTATCATTTCATGCTTTGCATCGCCTTTGATCTGATGCAGTGTGTAGACACCGATCGCCAGTGAAATGGATGTTGCTTCTCCTTTTTCATCCGTTGTCAGGGTATCGACCACTTCCCCATGCGGATCAATGATCTGGAATTTCGCCCCGACTTCCGGCACGTATTTATCTTTGTTTATTGACATCTGCTTTTTGATCGAAATTTTTGCGGATTTTGTATAGTCGTCTTTTAATCTGAATTCATAAACCTTGACTTCATCCTCGATCGATGCTTTCATTTCTGTGGAATACTGGGGTGCTGCAAGATCATAACCTTCGACACCTCTGGTCTGTAGAACGATGAACCCGCTTTTCTTTGTGTAATCTTTTAAGAGCATCGCTGCTTTCCCTTCGGAATCCGTGACTAATGTTCCAAGGATTGCATCTTTGTTATTCTTTTTCAGCTTTTCGATGTAAGACAGTCGGTCTTCGGATGTTGCCAGTGTCTGGTCCTTGAAGTCTTTGACCAGAGATTCATCCAGCACGACAAACTCCGCTCCTGGTTCCGGTTTGGATCTTCCATTTTTTACCATCGATTTTCTAATCCGGACTTTCCGGCCATTGTATGGATTATCCAGTTCAAACTTCTTAAATGTTTTATCACCGTCCTTGATCGTTACATCAAAGTCATCGGCAAGCTTATAATTATCTGTTCCTTTTGTCTGATGGACCGTGTATGTACCAGGATCGAGCTTTCCAGACTGAGCTGCCCCGTTTTCATCTGTGGTCAGTGTTTCCACAACCTTCTTCGTTACTTTGTTGATGATCTGAAATTCTGCTTTATATTCTTCTTTTTTTGTATAAATGCCAGTTTCCTTATCACTGATTCTTGTAGCCTTTGTCAACATGATTCCTGCATACTGCTCCGGATCGTTTGATTCGACCTTGTAGGTAGCTTTTGAGCCGTCAATGGTCGCCCATTTATCCGGTACCATGTCATATCCATCTGTCGTTTTTGTCTGATGGATACGGTAAGCTCCATAAGGCAATAAGTCTGTTTCTGCGATCCCTTTGTTATTCGTTGTGATCGTCTGTTTTAAATTGTTCTTGGAATCGTAGACTTCAAAGACTGCCTGTGCTTCTGGAACATTGTTTCCACCAAATGTCTTTAAGATCTGGATCGTTCCCTCATATTCCTCTTCTTTCAGATACTGTGTCGTATTCTTGTCAATCGTAACAGAAATATCCTGGCTGGATGTCCTGTATCCTAAAGGAGCATACTTTTCATGTAAGCGGTAATGTCCTGGATACAGATCCGTTGCTTTTGCATAACCATTGGCATCCGTGACCAGCTGTGTCACAAGCGTACCTGCCGGATAGACCACACTTTTGTTGTCAGATCCTGTGATATCACGTTCTGCATATAGCTCATAGACTGCATTCTGTAAGTTCGCTTCGACTCCGTGATCTCCCCGTTTGTTCTGTACAACACCTTGTTTGTAGATCTCAAGGTCCGCTTTTTTAAATTCGTTTGTATAGTTGAACGTAAAGGATCGGACACCACCCTGTTCGACTTTGCTCTGATCTGTCTGATCAGGGATCAGATGACCAAATGGAGATTTAATCTCTCTTGTCATCCAGGTATGAACGGAAGAACTCTTTAATGCTGCAATCTTCTGCTGGGCAAGCTGCTGTGCTTCTCTCATTGCTACAGAATATGCGTTTGCTTTGGAATCATACCATCCGTTTCTGGTTGCATCTTTCTGCTGGCTCTTTGATAATTCATTCCAGTTCTTTACATATGTTTTTTTCGTTGATGTCACGCTGTAACTCACTGTTCTCTGTACGGTATAAGAAGCTTCTCCATTGTCATCCGTTGTTACACTTCCTTGATAATTCCCATCCATATAGATCTGAAATGTTGCTCCAGAAAGTCCTGCTCTTGTTTCCGCATCTTTCTTTTTAATCTTAATCCTTACGTTATCTGGGCTAGTTCCTGACTTTGTTGCACTCGTTTTCGCTTTTTCAATATCTGGCGGTGTGTGACGGAATCCGAACAATACTTGATGGGAATCCAGTTTTTTCTTTTTCACGCATTTCTTCACTGTGTAATAGTAGATCGTTCCTTCCGGGTCCTGATCACTGATCGTTTTGCAAAATTTCTTCGCATCTTTCTGTGAATACCCTTTATCTACATTTTTTCCTGCCTGATAGACTGTATCCTGCTTGTTTGCTCCATGTCCACATGCCCAGATATATGCCTGGCATAATGCCATGGATTTTTTGTTTTTGTTGCTAAATCTGAAATACCAGTTTAATGCCCTTGCAATCCCTTTTTTCTCATATGTTGCCGCATTGATTGTCTTGTATTTCAAGGTATCCCCGGAACACATAGTTTTTCCAGAGTTTAGACAGAACACCCTGTGTCCGTCTGCTGTCATACTCCACAAACCCTCTGATGCCGGACGGCTGATCGCAGGGATCTTATTGCTCGATAATGCCTGACTCATCGCCAGTGATGCTTCTCCTGTGGAAGCCTTAACTTCTCTGCCCTTTAAAAACAGAGATCCCCCTGAATTACTCAGATATGTTGTCATGATCATCAGAAGGGCAAGAATGCATACAGAAATCTTTTTACAGATTTTTTTCAGTTGTTTCATCCATTTTTCCTCCTCCCTTATTTATATCGGTTTGTAAAGTATCCCGGCTGACCATCTTTATCGATTCTTCCATACTCAGAATCTACGTGGTCTCTCGAAAATCCAGTACCATTCTGTCCTTCTAGTTCGATCGATCCATTGAACATCCCATCATCATGAATGATATTATGCATATCAAAGGAACCATCTGTTTTCTTCCAAATAGCGTAAAGTTCATAAGTCTGCCCTGCGTCACAGAGCGTGTTGACTGTCTGTCCGTCTGCATATTTTGGTTTTATTGCATCCGGATTTTCACTCCAACCGATAAAGGTATAGCCAGAACGTTCAAAAGTATTTGTTGGTAACTTGTCATCTTGTCCAAATTTAAGATCCGCGGTCTTTTTACTTCCTGATGCTCCATTTCCGTCGAAACTAACTTCATAGGAACTCTTGGACCAGATAGCATAAAGTGTCATGTTATCTGTACGATTCCATGTGATTGTTGTACCAGGGGAATATTCTGCTGTTGTTGCATTTTTGTCTGTGTTCCATCCGACAAACGAATATCCTTTTTTTGTGTATGCATTTGCTGAGAACGTAAAGTTTTGATCATACGTAGCTGTTTCAGCATTGACATAACCAGAATCTTCACCGTTTCCATCATAGTTTACTGTGTAGGTATTTGCTGTCCATTGGGCAGTTTCTTCATAGTTTTCTCCACATACTACCCATCCAGTATTCGACCACATTTGATGATGGTTATCATACCAACCATTTAATGTGTAACCTTTTCTTGAAGCAGAAGGAAATGTAAAATTATCTCCATCATAAAATTCTTTTTCTGACTGGTTAACACTTCCACCATTTCCGTTATAAGAAACTTTATATTTATCCCGACTCCATAAACGAACTGTTGCTTTACAGTTTTTATATCGTCTATATACTTTATTTTTTACTTTATAGGTTGTAACGCCAGTATTATAGATGCTCATTTTTATAGTAGTAGTAACTGAATGATCAGACTTATTATGACCTGCAGTGCCTGAGACTGTAAAGTTACCACTTGTTGCAGAGGGTGCATCCAAAGATTGACTGCTATGATAGTAGTGTGCTGGACAATTGTATTTAATTTTCACGTCAAACAATGTATAATGCCCATCTGGATTTTTATAGGTTGTTGGTTTTGAATTTGCAAATGATAAACCGTATGGATTGTTACCATCAACACCAACTTCTTCAATTGACAATGTTCTACGAGCATTATTAAAATTATCTTTGTTATAATCCGTGTTATCATTTTGCCGAATTTTACAATGAATCGTTGAAGTTCCCCATGGACCCTCAACTTGAAAATAAGTAAAACAATTATTACCTGGCCATGATTTTGAGCCAGTTCTATCTCCACCTTCTTGATTCCATGCATGTGCATTTTTTATACAATTCAAAATTATCCCACCAGTTAATGCAACTACTGCTATAAAACATAATACAATCTTTTTTTTTGCTGACCATAAATAAGAATTATGTTTATTCATGATTTTTTCCTCCCCTATTTAAATTGTATAGTCAGTTTTTTTGTATCATTAGAAAATAGAATGGTTCCATCCTGATCTGTTCGATATAAATTTTTATTACTGATATATTTTTTTATTCGTCTCATTGCTTCTGGACGAGGATGATTGTATGGATTATTTTTTCCACAGGAAATTACTGCATACTTAGCATTAACTTTTTTCAGGAAAGCTATGCTACTGGATGTATAAGAGCCATGATGCGGAATCTGTAACACAGTTGATCTCACATTGAACTTTTTAATAAGCTCTGACTCATTGGAACTATAAATATCTCCAGTAAATAAATAGCTATATTTCCCATAAACTAAACGAATTACAATACTTGTTTGATTTACTTTTTTGTAGTTTTTACCAGGGGATAACACAGTACCTTTTGCATTACTTCCAAAATCAATTTTATCTCCCGTTTTTACACGTAATGTTTTAATATGGTATTTAGAAATTGCTGAATTTAATTCTTTTACATCTTTTGTAGATTTATTTTTCTTATATCCATATTTTGCTCGAATAATTGATTTTACCTGTCTTGTTTTGACTAATTTATCTGCAGTTCCTATATGATCTGGATCATTATGCGTTAATATCATCTGATCGATCGTATTAATATTGTTGCTTTTTAAAAAGGAATCCAATTTGTCATAGTACTTTTCATCTCCCGTATCTATCAAAGTATTTTTACTCTCTGATTGTACCAAAATAGAACTTCCTTGTCCGACATCAATAAAATACACTTTCAATGTCGGTGTTTTCTTTGCTTCTGTTCGATGCTGGCAAAGTATACTAAGTATCAGTACTAAACTTACAACAAATACAAATGCTAATTTAACATTATTTTTTTTACTTTTTTGAAACATTTAGATATCACCTCTTTTTCTTTGGCATAATTATTCCAATCCCGAAAAAAATTAAAAGCATAAGTCCAACATACCGAACAATCTTTTCTCTTCGGATGTCCCATTCGGAAGATTGAAAGTGCATGTCTTTGATCGTGCTGTTCTTTTTCTCCGCGATTTTTTGTCCGTGATCTCTGATACAGTACACAACATACCGGTATCTTCCATGTCCTCGGTACGGATGACAGGTTAAAAGCGTTACCATGTCTTTCCCTTTCCGGATCTTGATCTGATCGGAATCATCCGGCTGTATGATCTTGATCTCTTCGACCTGATAAGTAAGCTTCTCCCAAGGATTCTTTATAATCACGCGATCTCCGACTTTTAATTTCTCAATCTCGCGAAAATATGGAATTCCTTCGTACCCACGATGTGCAGCGATCACACAATTGCTGTTTTTTGTACCAAGCGGCAGGGATGTCTCTCCCATGATTGCAGCACCTTTCCTCATATTTTCTAAAGTTGCTCCAAGGTATAATGGAAGTTTTACATCCATCTTTTTTATCCTGATATATCCAAAGTTACTTTTGCTATCTTTCAACTCGATCGGTGATGTACGATAGCTCCATACATCCTTTAAATTTTTCTGCCCTTCCGTATAAATTTTTTGATTATACTGTATGGCTTCTTTATATAAAGGATCTTTTTCTTTTGGGACTTTCTTTTCATTTTCAAAAGCTTCTATTTCCTGATCGGCATTTTTTTGTTGTTTATAGGAAGAAAAAACAGGAGAGAGAAATACAAAAGTTCCGATTCCTATTAAGATGATGCCTAATATATTCATCAGATTTCTTTTCATTTCGTCTCTCCCTTTTTTTGTCGTATTTTTTCTGTCTTTTTTCTTCGAAGCTTTTGATATACTTTGCCTGACAAGACCAGTGCCATAACGATTGCAAGTCCAATTGCGATCGCTCGCTTATAAGTTCCCATCCACTGGGAATCTTTATTTCTTGGACGAATGGATGATTCCTGTGTCTTTTCGTACTTAGTCCTAGCACCTCGAACAAGTAATCGGTGATCATTGACCCCATAAGGCGTACATGTTACGAGAGTAACATAATCTTTTCCATCTATGATTTGAAGTTTTTCTGTATCCTCCGGCTTAACAACTGATATCTGATCAACTTTATAAGCTAGTGTGCGATCTAATACATGTATAAAGAATAAATCATCATTTTTCATCTCTGTCAGATCAGTGAATAGTTTGGCTGAGCTGAGTCCTGTATGTCCAGTTAATACACTATGTGTACTTTTCCCACCTACCGGAATTGAAGATGCTGCAAGGTGTCCAACTCCACGTTCCAAAATTTCTGCATCTGTACCATGATAAATAGGAAGATTAACAGAAATACAAGGGATTTCTAAATACCCCATAATTCCTGAATGATCAAGATTTAGGATATTATTGTAAATCATTGTTTCCCCATCACTTTTTTTTGCCTTGAACGGGTCAGTTAATTGCACTGCTGATTTTGTTAAATCTTCATTATATTCTTTTGCTTCTTGAAAAGCTTTTTCTTTTTGCTTCTGATTGTAAGTTTTGGACTGTTTTTTGTAAGACTCGATCGTCGATCCCGCACTTTTTTCAAACATATAGTTGCTGATGAACGGATACGACAGCAGAGCAAATCCAAGCAGTACGATCAGGATTGGAATTATTTTTTGTCTCATAGTTTTAGATCACCCTGCCAGAAAACTGACAGGGTTTATAAATTTTACTGAACTTCTTTACGTTTCTGGTTCTTCTTGATAATGATAAATCCGCATCCAGCGATTACAACTCCTGCGATGATCAATGCGTAACTTCCTGCTCCACCTGTCATTGGCAGCAAAAATTGTTTCTGGTTTGTTACCTGCATATCAACAAACGCATTTGTGGATTCTCCATTCGCACTCATGGTTGCTTTCTTATCGTCCACGGTTGCAGATGCGTTGATCGTCTGAACTGCTACATCATTTGCAAGTTCTTTTCCATTCTTGACTCCGTCATTGGCTGTAGAATCGTTTCCATTCTTGGACTGGATTCCTGTGATGTTAGCTTCTGTTGGTGTGATATTGGCTTTTGTAGATGTGATATTTACAATGATCTCTTTCTTAAGCAGTGTGTATCCTGCATCAGAGTGTGTTTCTGTAAACGCATATTTATCAGCTTCGATACCGTTGATCACGAGTTTTCCAGATGTATCTGGACTAAACTGAGTAGCAGCTTCTTCTGTAGCAGATTTTCCTGTGATCTGATATACACCAGCTCTGTCAGCTCTCGCTACTAAATAGTAGTTATCAGATTTGTTCTGGATCACAAATTTAGCTTTTGTTGCATCTCCTTTATTGTCAGAAAATTTCTTTGTCAGATCATATCCGTAAGAATATACAATACATTTGTCTTTTAAAATGTCGTAGTAATCTGTGCTTGTTCTCTTCCATGTTAAGGACACATCGTTCGGGTTACCTTTGTCACCAAGAACAACTGTATCATCTGTATTCACCTTAGCTGTATAGTAGACAACGATATATTTGTCAGAATATTTCTTATTCAGTTCACTAAGTCCTGCTTTTGTCATCTCAATCTTCATTGTGGATGCATCCCCGGATTTTCCATAAGTTGCAGTAAACTTCGGATCCGTATCAGAACTCTTCCATACAGCAATCGCACCACTCTTATCCACGTTGTTAATGTTTGTGGAATCTGCAGCATCCTTGTTCTCATAGATCGCAATGACCGCATCTTTGGAATAAGTCATTCCTTTTGCCATCGTATCGTCAAATGTATAAGTTGACAGATAGGTTGTTGATGATGTGATATGTGGCAGTTTGGAAATAAACTGATAATCCAGTTTTTCTGCTTTAGATGCTGTGACTGTACTCTGATATTTGTATTCATTTCTTGCAGAAGTAAAGTCTGCCAGTTTATCTGTATTTGCAGTCGTTACGTTATCCTGATCCGGATTATTTCTAACTCTCTTATCCAGTGTTGGATTTCCTGTTTCATTTTTTGGATAGCAGATCACATCGTAGAACCAATCATCCCCGTTAGAATCTGTGGATGGTAACTGTACAAACCACGGATTTGTTGTATAGGTTACATTTTCCGGAGCCTTTGTCTCAACGATCAGATAAAGACCAAGAGGCAGTTTGTCTTTGCTTGTTACACCATTGGCATTTGTTTCATCCATGGCTGTTCCGTTCTGTCCCATGTAAGCTTCTAATTTATCTTTGGTCGCTGTATTGTCTTCCAATGCCTGAGCAAGCTTGTCATTAATGATCTGGCTTGTGAAGTATGTCTTGCTTCCTTCTGTCTTTGCTGCATCAGAGGGTGCCAGACCTAGGATCTGCTGTAAAGCAGTTGGAAGTTCGTAAATCATCTGGATTTTTCCATTCTCACTTTGCTGTTCAACATCCCCAACACGCAGGTAGCTGAATTCTACCCCTTTGATGGCATATTTTTCTAACGCTGCTTCTGCGGCAGTGTCCTGTTTTCCTGTGGATGTGAAGTTATCTAAATTTACCCCTCCCTGTTTTGCTGCTGTCATGTCGTATTTGTGGATCGTGATGGATCCTGTTTTACTTGTATCAATCACATCTGATGATGATGCCTTAACATTAACAATTGGTGCAAATATCATTACTGCAGTTAAAGCAGCAACGGTTGCTTTTTTGATCATATTTTTAATTCTCATATGTATTTCCTTTCCAGGGAATTTTTACCCCTTACTATTTTTTCTTTAACTTTTTCTCTACCTCATAATAATCTGGTGAATCTCTAATTTTCATGACATTTTCAGTCCTTTAACAATTTTATAATTGAAAAAACATTAAACAGATACTTTATTCTACAGTTACCTGTTCAATGTTTTTCATAACAATAGTTTTTGTACCATCTGGTTCTTCTTCTACTTTGATACATTCTTTTGTTTGATATTCTTCCATTGGTATTTTTATTTCAATCTCGTTATTTGTTCGTAATTTGATGTAGCCCAAGTCTTTAATCGTTTCTTCTTTTTCGACAGTAAACTTATCATATTGCATGTTATAACGTTCCATCTTTTCGTCAAATTCCATTTTCTTCTGTGGATTTTTACCGAAAAGTTCATCACCAATTTTATTAATTGAAAATTCCTGGTCTTCTTCAAAGATCTTGCACAGTTTACTCTTTGTATCCATCTGGTGCTCCAAACCGTCTTCTGGATATTTTTTATTGATTATCTTAATTGTACTTGAAAGAATCTGATATTTTCTTTTAGCTTCCGTCTGTGCAATCGATCTTAAAAATCTTTCTGTAAGGTAATAAATTTTATCGCCATTCAACATTTCATATTTCTTTTCTTTTAACATTACTTTCTGTAATGACAGATTAAATATGATACCTTCAGAAATTCTTTTCCCTAATGGTAAAATCTTTTTATGTCTTATGTTACTTATAATCTCTTCATTATCGTATTTCATAAGTTCATGCATAAAACTATTTTGATAATTCAGTTTGATCAATGCATAATAGATTTCCTGGTTCGTTTGAAAGCTCAAGCATAGTAAATCTGCGGATGGAATTTCAACGCTGTCGCACATAATATCAAACAAGCGATCTGCAAGATATGCACTTGTTTGGATAAAGGATTTATCATCTTTCTCATTCATTTGTTCGAGTTTCTGAAAAACTGGTTCTTTTGTGTTCCAGTCTGCAGCTTTCAATTCGTCACTATTGAGTAAATAACATACTTGTTTTCTAACCAACTCTATGACATCTGGCTGCATCATAAATAAATCTTGTGCAGGAGCAAATTTACCAAGTTCAACATTGAGTAGATGAATAACTGCTTTTCGGAATATAATATCGTCTGATAAAATAATCATAGCTGGTCTCCTTTTTCATTAATTATCCATTGTAATTTCTATATCCTCTTCTACCATTATTTCATTATCACTTGCCATATAAGTTTCCTGTTCATAGGTAGCTTCGTTTGACAAACTTTCCTGATTTGCTTCCCAAAGATTTTCCTGCTTATAATTTCCATCCAACGCTTCAGATACTTGATGGATCAACTCTGATGTATCATAGTTTTTTGTTGGCATTCCATGTTTAATTTTATCTTGCAATTCTTCCACACTGCTAAAACCAAGTATTTCTGCTTCTGCTATTACTTCCTCTGGAAATACATTTTGTTTTCCTTTCTCCTGCATATCTGCTTCTTGTTGCTCGGACAGAAATTCTTTGATGTTTTCTAAGAATTTTTCTTTTACCAATCGGTGACCTTCCACATCATCCGGATGCCTTAATTCACTTTTTTCGAGATATTTAACTCCCGCTTCAATGCTACCTGCTTTTACAGCTCGTTTTATTGCAACCCTTAATTTTGCATTTCCTGAATTACTTAGTTCCTCACTCTGTATCTCTGAAATTTGCTTCTGCTGCATATCATGTTGCTGCTCTGCCTGAAATTCCTGATAATTTTCTATCAAATAATCCGAAATTTCTGATGCATTATGGACGGCTCGGAATAATTCGTTTGGATCATTTTCCAAAACTGAAATCCATGAATGAAGATATGCCGCATGATCATTGATTGCTTCATCTGACAGCTTAATTCCCAAATCCATCTGTAAAAAGGCACTGCCAAATTCTGCATTTAATTCTTCTTTCGCATATTCCGGTGTTCCAAATTTGTTGACTATCGGCCGGTTTAAACGATCCGGATGCCCTGTAGAATGTGACATTTCATGAAGTGTTACCGCTAAAAACGCTTCCTGACTCTTAAAATAATCCCTTGGTGGCAACATGATCTTATCTTCTTTTGGTGAATAATATGCCCTGTTCTGCATTGATTCCACAATTTCACATTGACTAGAAGCAATGACTTCTTCGGCTAGTTTTAACATCTCATTTTTCTCCATCGGAATCACTTTAGGAATTGGGCCGATTCCATCAATCTGCTCTGCATTAAAAACTCTAAAAAAATTCACATATGGATTCCTGAGTTTTACTATCTTTTTTTCTAATTCACCATTTTCATTTTCCTCTTCAACAATCTTTGACCAGACCCATTTTTCCAACAGAACTGATTTTGCACCCTTTTTTATCCGATATCCCTGCTTATTAGCTTGCTTTAACGTCATCCAACGTGAATCTTCATATTTTCCAACTGCCGATGCGATTAAAAGTCTTAATAAATTAACTCCTTGGTATCTCGCTCCACTGATTGGATTGTTTGGCAGTCCATATGTACTCACAGAATCCCACATTTCTCGTACAGGTGATACACCATCTTTCATCTTTTGTATTAGCTGATCCACAAGTTCTTGTCTTGATTCGCTTACAATCTGTGAAGCTGTTTTTCCCTTTGATTTTGCCATTTATTTTCCTCCTGACTAAGAAAAAAAGGCAAAGATCTGCATCTTGCCTTTATCATTTACATATTAGTTTTTTTAAATTTTTTCAATGACTGCTCTGTTACTCCGAACGCTTCCAGTTGTCTAATGTCTGTTATTTCCTCTCCTGTCAATTCATCTTCATCTACCCAGTCAAGACCATCCATATTTTCTGGCCCAGCAACCATCTTCTGAATCCATGCCAGATCATTTGTTTCGATATCACAATTTGTTATACTATTTCTCATTTTTACCACCTGCCTCTCTATACTTAAGATATCTAAAGTATAATAATATTGTTTTTTTCAATGATATATTTTATTTAAATTACTATTGTCTTCTTAGGGTGACATTCATTTATACTAGAAAAGAACGTGTCGATCAAGATCCTGAATCATCTGTATTTTTTGTAAGATCCTGTGAAATCTATACTTCTTTTGGATTTCTTTATATTCATTTTTTGTTCTAATACTTACAATATAAAGATATATTTTGATATCCTGAATGCTGTATGTATGTCGGATTAGTTTCACACATTTCCTTACAAAACTTTTTAATCCAAATTTCTCGATACAAATTCTTGCAAAAATAACTGTTTCGCCCTCTATGATCTGTTGTGATATACGAAGCAATTTCCGATAAATCAATGTCTTTATCACTCTTCGAAGCTTAAAAAAAGGAATCCTTAAGATTCCTGAAAGTCTTTCAACCGAAAAGTAAGTAAAAGCTTCCTGATCCGCACGCATAATAAAATATGCAAGTACTAACTTTTCTAATTTTGTTATTTTCATACTTCGATATACTAAATGTAAACAATGATGCTTATACTCTGTTGTTACAATTACTTCTTCCATTTTCAGAAAATCCTGAAAAACAGAATTTTTTCTGACAACTTTTTTAATATCATTATCATTGAAAAGAAAATCTCTTTTGTCCTCTGGAGTTAAATAATATCGATTTGTAAATTGTTTTCCCATCGCTTTTTGTTCTGCTTTTACGATATAGCCTTTTTCCGCTAATTTGTTTGTCTGCCTTTGGATTGTACGTTCACAGTATCCTGTTTCATCTTCCATCGTATTTACTGCCGGATAGCAATAGCCTTTTTTATCCATACGGCTTAATAAATTTAAAAATACACTCTTGCCTGCCGTTGTAATCTCTGGATCAGCCATAACTTTTTTAAAACTTGTGAACATCTCCATACTATTTTTCTCCTAAAATCTTATTTAATCTTTTCTCCTGTATCCGGCTCAGTATTCTCTGCCGGCTGCATCTCCCAGTCTGATGTATCCTTGGGTGCTTCTGTCATCTGCTCTTCTTCTGTCGTTTCTTCTGTCTGTTTTTTTTCTGTACTAACTTCTGTTGTTGTAACTGCAGATCGTTTTGTTTGTTTCTTTTGCGGTCGATTGACGATCACTGCTATTATGATCAACACAACCATTACTATCACAGCAACAACAAGTGATACTATTTTCCCTTGTCTCTGATTCATTCTCTCACTTCTTTCTGATTTTCAACTGCATAAATATAAGTCCTGTAATCGTTTTTTTCATAACTACAAGTAACAAACGTATACAATCGTTTCCTGATACTCTGATCTGGTAAATAACTAATAGATTGAATTCTTGATAGATAATTTTCTCTATCCTTTTTATTTTTGAATTCAATCGGTAATTTTTCTGGTTTGTTTGCACGTGCAGCAATTACTTTTAATGTCCTGGTCTCTTTTGGAAGATACAAAATAATCTTTTGATGCTTCTTCCAGAACGATCGATTTTTATATTTTACAAATGTTGCAAACATCGATCCATCTCTCATATGATGCCCATAAATAACATTATTATCTGACATGAAATCTTTTTTACATTTATAATCTAAAAAAATACAACCCGATGGATTGTACTTCTTATGGAATGTCCTATGCAAATATGTACTATTATCTTTTCCCTGAACGATCGGATAACTAACTTTTGTTCCTGGTACTTTAATCCAGGCAACAATGTCTTTATTCATTCTTTTAAGTTTCTTCCAATTGATAGATTTTTCTGTTTGTACTGCTTTTTGCAACGTATCATATTCTTTCTGTGCTTTTTTATATTTCCATTGATTAATCAAAATCTTACCTGCAAAAAAAGCGATTGCTGTAAAACATAGAAACAATAATATATCGCATATCCATCGTTTTATTTTGATATTATCCAAAACGGACCTCCTGCACTTGCACTACTATTTGATTCATTTACAATCAGATCCAAACTCCAGGTTTTCTTAGTTCTCTCTCGTGATCCGCAGTCTGCGACTGTTATTTTTCCATTTTTGATGCCTGTCAAAACAATAAAATGACCACCTTTTGTAAAGTGACCATGGGACATAATCGCAATTACAAGTTTCTTTGATTTCAAGGCACTAACAATTTCACTTTTATTTCTTCCTATACCTTTGCATTTTAACTTGTATTTTTTAGCTAATGCCGGAATTACATCATGCTTGCTTCCTGCTCCAGACACATAATATCCATTTTTGCCTGCCCATTCGCACGTCTGTCTTGGAGTTACCTTCTTTCCAGATAACGTTGATATACAAATGGCTGCAGATGTAGGTCCGCATCCCGACTTTCCAATCGTACTTGTGCTGTAAGGAAGGGATCGCCAGGCTGCATCGCCCTGATTGTAGTAAACAACCTTCAGACCGCAATTTCCTTCCAACAAGGAAATCTCTGCCGAAGAATCCCCTGTTGCAATCGAATAGTATTTCATTACCTTTTCAGCATGATTAGGAGTCCCTTTTGCACCAGCCGGCATCATTGTCGCACTATACTCTTTACTAAGTGCCAATGTATACTTTCCACCATGCTTTTTTATCCAGGAAATCCATCGATCCATCCCATAATTATAACCTTGAATTGCTACTTTTATATGATCGAGATCAGTTGGATCTTCAACATCCGCTTTTTTTAAAGCATCTCTTAATTCCTGCACTCCTGCATTGACGGAACATTCTCCATGTCCGGATGGGATCCCGTTCGGACTATGGCTATGTCCACCACTATTATTTTTTGTTTTTAAGCAATAAAGGCCATAAGCCCCCTCTGCCGCCTGCATTGGATCTGGTTCATTACCACTTGATTCTACCTGCATTAGTGCTAATGCCAAATCTACATATCCTGGAATCTTATATTTTGTACAATACTGAGTAACCATTGGTCTCCATTTTTCCACCTGATCTGATAATGGAGAAGCTGCTGTTCCAGCTGTTGTTCCCATATCAGAAGCTACCAACATAGCTACAATAAAAAACAAAATAGGTATTAAAATAATGATCAATAATTTTTTTCTGTTTTCTTCATCCGCAAGCATA
>ENA-ORTM01001146-ORTM01001146.1-human-gut-metagenome-genome-assembly--contig:-NODE-1146-length-29044-cov-7.662907_pt1 | contig 29044 bp, 17 predicted proteins | sample MGYA00241909_ERZ509182 | MGnify/ENA primary metagenome ERZ509182 (study PRJEB26280, sample SAMEA2338855) | human gut metagenome | biome: human gut; feature: human-associated habitat; material: faeces...
TGCAGGCGTAATTCTTTTATTTTCAGATTGGGCTTCCATTTGGCAGCATCCATATCTTCACTTCCCGGTTCGCTTCCTTCAGGAGTCCAGTAGAAACGGAAGAAACGGGCGGTAGTCGGAGGAATACTATGAGTTGAATTCTCATCCGTATTCTGCCATCCCTGACGGGCAGGAACCAACTGCTTAACCAAACGATAATTCACTCCGTCATCACTGGCCATTACTTTCAAGCGGTGTGCCTGATAATTATTACCATTTAAAACGATTTCAATATTCCGACAAGTGAAGGGTTGTTCGTATTCATACTGGATATAACAAGGATACGAAGAACGGATCACTCCTGCCGCATCCATATTCACTGTTTGAGCAGCTTTTACATTTCCTGTTGTGGCTAGATTGACACAGGTAATTTTTGCCTGCATTTCGTCCGCTGCGCCTTCTACCGGCAAAGCGAATAATGCAATATCTTCATAATAGTTTTCATAAGCCTCCGGTTGTGGCAAGCGAATAGCCATCAGCTTTCCTCCGTTTACAATCGTATCACTCCAAACCACTTTTTGCATAGATTCTTCGGGAGTAATCCAGGGGCCTCCCGCCAATGCGAAACCATCACAAATGTGCATCCCCAATTTCAGCCCCAAACGATCTGCTTCTTCCATACTGAAACGTACCATCTCCCACCATTCGGGAGTTAGCTGCTGCGCCTTGCCATCGTATTGGGCACCTTCATGAATACCTTTAATCGGCATCAGATAAGTACCTCCTAATCCGGCATGTTTCATTGCCTCCAAGTCGGCTGTAATCCCTTCTTTAGACACGGCACCATACATCCAATACCAAAAGGTCCAGGGTTTTGCTTCGTCTGACGGATTTTGAAATTGCTCCCTAAGTGAGCGTGTTTGCTGTGCATCGGCAGGGCATACGGCTGTCCATGCTAATAGAGAAAGTGCAAATATTCGTTGTTTCAGTCGATTTTTCATTCCAATCTATATTTTTACAATAAAAAAGACGAAAATCACTCTGTTTTGTACTCACTATTAGCTTATGAGATCAGGAATATAACAACTTTAATCAAAAAAAGGTGCACCTCCTTTCCTACTCTCGGAAGAAGGTGCACCACACAAACAAAACAAACAATAGACGACCTTCACAGGCAGTATTTCGTATATTACTTAACTAACTATAAATCATGATCCATCTATTTGAATAAAAATTCTTTCTCTATAATCAGACGGTGTCATGCCGGTATGTTCGCGAAAGAACCTTGTCATAACGGAATTCGACTGGAAGTTTGTACGTGATGCCACTTCTTTTATTTCAAGGTCCGAATCCCGTAGAAGAGCCTTTATCTCAAGAATGGAATATTCTATAATCCAGTCTTTTGCCGAACGGCCGCTCATATCCGTAATTACCATTGTAAGGTGTTTAGCGGACACGCACATCTTTTGCGCATAAAACGCAACATCCCGGCTTACGGTATGAAATTCGATCACCAAACAAAAGAAGTCGAATAAAAGTTTTTCCTTACGGGTATATTTTACTAATTCGGCAGCTTTCGGATTTCTTTTATAAGCCACATAGATATCCCAATAGAAAACACGTAATAGTTGCATAATAGACTCCCGTCTGAATAAGTTCCGAGGCAAGTTGATACGATAAATCAGTATATGACAAAAGTGAATGAAGCGTTGACATTCTTCATCGCATAGCGGAGTGCTGAAATTTTTCCGCATATAAAAGAAAAAATCAAGAGTCGGTATACATACTCCGCTTATCGTATCCATAAACAAGTTTTTGGATACTTTGAGAAAAGTCATTGAAAAGTCATCGCTAATCTCTGTGACAGCAGCCAACTGGAAAGGAAAAATAACAACCAGATCATTGGAAACAATCCGTCGTTTATTACCAAAAACATTGAAAAGCGCACTGCCTCCCGTACATATCCCGTTTATCCCTTCTTCAAGATACGCAGGAGTTTCATTAAGCGGTAAATCGTCTATTTTAGTATAGACATTAAACTCTTCTGTTTCTGATATATTATCAAATACTTTATTTTGCCTATATGGCTTATTATCTTTCATTGACTGCAATTTATGCTATTATGCTGTTTGTCTTTATTTCTTGCTTCTATATATACATATGTTAATCGTGACATTTTGATTAAGTAAATTGTACAATCAAAGATATGGGAAAGATATATAAGAAACTTTCTTTATCTTTCATCAGAATCATCAGTGCCAGAAAATATTCACCTTCATCAATATCAGGAATGGTTGTATACACTTTATCGTCCGAATATTTATGAATATCACCACATTCTATCAACATTCTGTCATTTACTGAAGACACAAGGTATAGATTGGCGCTATCCCATGTTAACATATCCAAGTGATGTCCAGTGATGACAATGGGGGCTTGTGGTGTAATCCTCCCATTACATTTTTTACTTGAAGGATCATATACTTTTTCAATGGCAGGGAATGGCGCTCCTTCAATCATTAATATTTCGGCTTTTATCGTTTTCATTTTGTATGATAATAAGTGTGTATATAAACTGATGATGATTTTGTTCGTAACTCATTTTAATGGAATATCCCGGATACAGCGGAGATAAAGAGTGCTACCCTTGGAGATAAGGGATGATGTATATTTCACTGCCGTAGGATAAAATTTTATAGACCATGCATTCGTACTACTATTATTTTCTGTTGCCAACCAATAAGCTGTTCCCTTTTTATCATCTAACGACAAATCAAACGGCTGGAAATCGGTGCCTTTATCCTTGGTTCTCTCTAATTCCTTATAAAAAATCATAATTAGGCTTCCCTCCCTTAATGTAGGTATCCGCCATGTCCCAGGTTCATCTTTCCCGTCCTTTCCACGATACATTGCACATCCTTTGGGTACTGCAAAACTTGCCGTAGTATAACTATTTGTGTTTGCCGTAGCAAGGTATCCGTTCGCTGTAGCCCATTTCATTGTTTTCTCTCCCACATTCTTTCCATCACTATCATTTCCATCGCTACATACATTATCCGGAGAAATGATAAAGTATTCCGATACTTTCCAAACGATTTTTATTGTTTGATTATTCTCGTTGTAAGGATGTCGTGTAATCCGTTTTACATAAACATTCTCACCGTTAACTTGAATGGGTTCAGTATCCATACCGCTGTCGGTGTACTTAAATAATTGAATAGTTTTATAAAAGTCAGGGTTTTCACTTCTATTTTCCACCCTGTTTGCCGGTAACTCCATTGATTTAATAGCTGCATACTTAATTCCCGCCTCTTCATATATTTCAATCTTTTGAGAATACCCTTTCAGCAGGATAAAAAAAGATACGAAGATTATGACTGTTATTCTTTTCATTTTGTTCTTTATTTATTTTAGTTCATGTCATCATTAATCAGTATCGAGCGAGATATCTATATCTCTGACACATCTGGATGATCCGGTTTGCATTTTTTGATTAGAATTTACCCCTTGGTACCATCTTTTGACATAGTCATTTCCATCTTCTGTTGTGGCACTACCTGGAAAGCTTTCGTTGTTTAAAAAACTGCCTATATACATACCAATCATTTGATTAGACGCCGGAAAATACCATTTCATCTCCTCTTTATCAATTCGTCCGTCTCCATTTTCATCCCTGTTTTTGTCATAGCAAACTCTCGCTGAAAAGGAGCTGGCCGGATATTGATATTGATAGAGTAATACATATCTAGATGCATCTTTTTGCGGGGCAGCTATTTTTTCGTTGTTCCAAGGAAGATTTCTAATATTTTCAGACAAATTTCTCGTTGCCTCTTTCCCATAATCCATATTATTGGTTCCGTATGAATATGCAGCTGTTTCAACTTTATCATAACCATATTGTATTGTTCCCATAGTTGTTATACTTTCTAAATATTTAGGGCCGCGCACAGGCAATCTGTCATGTACCAATCCCATCGTATAGTTTCCGTCTGCATCTCTCTCTCCTCCGAAACGTCCGGCATATACTGCCGGTCGCTGATCCATCTTGAATATATGATAAGCTTGCACTGCTCCTCCTCCTTCACCTTCGGTCGTGGTAGTCACTTTGATATATAGGGAACGCTTTCCGTCCTTATCATTTTCACCGGGATTGACCAATTTGCCGTTTTCATCATAAACATATTCATTATTGTAAAGATAAAACGTCACTTGTGTAGGAAGTATGGTATTTGCTTTGACAGATGTAGCCAGCGGCTCATCAACATTGTTGAACGCATCTGTATAATTAGATGAGGAAGACAGATAGAGCCAACTCTTATTAGAAGAAACTTTTGTGATACAGAGATTATCCGTATATATCCCAACTTCCACTTTCCTTCCTTGAGTCTGTATAACTATGGGACGTACATCATAGGCTGCATCAAGATCATAGCTTACGCCCGCTTTGTTGTATTTAGTATTATCAAATTTTGCTCCTCCACCAACGCTTATATTCTGGCTGGCATGAAACTCTACATACTGACTGGCGGTATACATTCTGATCCGTTCGTCATTCTTTGCCGAAGTAAGGTCTGTATTTATGGTAGTACGTAGGTTATAAAAATGGTTGGGTTCTACGTCAAAGTTATTGGTATTGTTATTTCCAACATACATCTGGTAAATTGCATATTCGTCAGTTGCAGATGCAGTTGTCGGGTATGCCCATGCCTCAATCTGCGTACCCAATGGCGGTGCATCCCCAGCAGGGGTTTTATCAACAATTTTATAGTAGCGTTGATTTTCACTAAGAATTTTTTCTATCGTCCCTTGACAATTCTGTGCAACATACCAGGTTGCCGAATAGAAATCATTGGAATCGGGTCCCTCAAAATCAACAGTTTCAAGCGTGGCATAAGTGTCCTCTGCGGTATTTTTTGAAGGGTTGGAAAGTCGAATCGTATTGTTGACATTCAATAATTTCAGTCCTTGTAGTTGGTAATTCTCCACTTCAAATTTATAGCGTAATGTAATGCGTGCCATCAACCTCCTGACTTCAATACCTCCTACAAAACCGACGGGCTTGTTGTATTCCACCAGGCCACGTTTACCATCATCAACGTTTACGACAGTGACTCCTGACACTTCTCCGGCAAATGGCACCTCATTATCAGCTGTGATAAGCGATTGGGTATGTCCTTCTACATTAGTCAGATATTTGAAATTCCATTTCTTAAGATCATCAAGTGTTCCCACTTCACTCATATCATAATCAAGTTTAGGTCCCAGTACAAGCAGGTATAAAGTCTGATTATCTGCCACAACTAAGGGAACATCTATAGTTACCATGTCATTAATAGCTGTCTTTACATCACTAAGTTTGTGGGGTTTTCCGTTAATCGAACCATTCTCATGAAACTGGAAAAGCCAAAGATTATATAACGAGGTTGTACCATCGGATACCCGGGTATTGGAGTTTATTGCATATTCCTTTTGCCCCTCTCCCAAAATTACTGTAAACGGCGAATCAGCATTGGTTCTGTTTCTAAAAAATGGCTTGGTAACTGCATACCCGCTCACAGACGTTGGCTCTACAGCAGGAGGAAGGCTGACATTCAGGCTGACCATCACCATTTTGCCGGTAGCATTTCCTGGATCGAATTCTTCCAGTTTATCTTTTGTACAGCTTGTGAATATCAGTGAAAACAAAGCAATGCAAGCTGTCCGGAAATACACATTATATTTTATTTTTATTGTCATATTGTGTCTATTTATCATCATACTTTCACCTCAATTCTCATTGTTGGAGGATATTGTTCCGTTCTGCTTAATTGTCGGACTGCCAAGAGGAACTGTCAAGTTGTTTTCATACTCTAAATATATATTTCCTATAAGCTCAACGATACTTGGACTATTGTTTTCCGGAATTGTTATAGTAACATCATAACTATATTTATTCGGTTCAGTATGTACTTCAGTACTTTTGCACCTTATGACACCTCCATAAGTGATTTGTAAATACAGTTTTCCGGAAGAGATTGTTACGTCCGTAGGGGTGAGGTTAATAGTCGTAGTATAAGATCCTCCTTCTTGCGGTATATTACCCATGCTGCTTAATCCCGTTTTTGCACGTAAATCATATCCGCTTTGTGAAACTGTGAGTATTTTATTTACTGTTTTTCCTTCCAAACCGATCCCCTCCACTTTCACTCTGAATGAACGCGGTGAGGTACTTTCTTTACGTTTGACGTATATCGGTATGTTTTGAGTGTTACCGCCATGGGTGGTATGTATTGTTTCTCCGGCTACAAATGAGAAATCGTCAAATTCGGTTGTTGAACCCACATATGCTCCTTCTGTGACAAGTGTTGCTGTCCAGTAAGGAATATTCGAGATAATACCAAAATAAGCATTTCCGCTCGTTTCAGTTCCCTGATAAGTAGGACTGCTGATGATACCTACTTCCAGTTGGCTTTTTATCATCTCATTGCGCACACAACGGATCATATACGCGTTTTGCCTGTCCATATTTTCTTGAATTTCTGCATTTTGCGGTTCTTCTCCGGAAAAATGGAATACGGTAGCATTGTTATCCCAATACCATCCATTGGAACGGTCTCCTTGCGATATACCGTTCGTATCCCTATATCTGTTATGTGGAGAAAATAGCCAATGGAATGAAGGATAACCCTGTGAATTACTTTCATTTTCTGCTGCCGTTTTCAATATTAGATTTTCAGCCGGAGTAGCCATGCGCCACTGCTTATTATCCACAATCCCCAAAGTCTTGATTTGAGATTCGGACAGTCCGGCAAGTTTGCAAGGGTCTCCCTTTCCCGCTGCTACTTGGACAATTGTATTATCTGTGGGTATTTTATCCGTTTCCAGATAAGGAATATCCGCCCATTCCGTAATATTTAAAGGAGCGTACGAGCCCGGATACCAAAGTACATCATTCAATATAGTGGCATTGGTAGGTGGGGTGAATTCCGTATTTGCATCCGGTGAACTTATGGCTATCAGGCTGCCGTATTTAAATAGGATATCCTTGTATCCTGTTCCTGAATGATATGCTTTCAGTATCCCTGAATAAACACTAAAGTCATTCCATATATTCACATTTCTGGACGTATCGGCTACGGCGTCATAGTCTGCAGCCTTGTCACTTACAATAACCAGTCCGTCAATAGGTTTCCAGTTGATAGTGATGTCATGTTCCTCCATTGCCACTATTTCCGCATAAAGTCCCATTGCTCCCATACCGGTAATGGTGGCGTATATCCGATAATGGTTGTTTCGTGTCAGGGTATGATTTTTAGGAGGCTCTTGACCGATATTCAGCAGATAGATGCAGTTCAGCACCTGTGTGCTGCCGTTTTTAAGAACGCATTGTGCATCTATTTTAAGATAGGTTGCTTGTGAAGCATTTTGAGGGTCGGACAATATGTGTTCGGGAATATAAGTAGTAGGAATCGTTATGAAATCTATGTTATCAGGAATGGTGTAGTTATTTCCATTTATCGTATACGTACCGTTATAATCGAGTTCACCTGTTCCTGATATAGTAAGATCATCCGACCATACATTTTCTGTATATGCCTGCCCCTCTCCTATAGTAGTGGCGACCGGCATACGACACACTTTTACATTCAGTTTGGTTACTTTAAAATCTTCATCCTCATTGGTGATATTTTTAATTGCCGTAAAGCTGATGCGGGACACCATGCGGTTTACCTCAATCGGCAGTTCCGTTGTCGTAACATTATTGATGGTAACTGTGGCATTTGTTCCGTCGCTACGAGACTCCACATAGGCACGTGACACATTTCCATACATAGGTGGCGGAGCAACAATACCTATAGCAGAGAATGTCACTTTTTCTATTTCATTTTCCAATGTAATGGCGGCGAGCTTTTCCGTAAGCTCCGGTGTTTCGTTACAGATGATGTAAATGTTGTTATATCCCCGTGCCGCTCTTATGGGAGCGATATATATGTTATCTACGTTTATGGAAGCATCAGAAACATCGTTGTATACCAATTCGTTTTTGTCGTTAAACACAATTGCGCGTACGGATTTTATGACTTCATCATCGTCAGCAGTAGTATTGCGTGCCCCCATTTTAATACTCATTGGTATCTTTTCTCCTTCGTAAATACGTGCGCCTGTTGTTTCGTTCTCCTTTGTACAAGAGTAAGCAAACAAAGCAAATATTGTCAAAAGCAGGACATTTGCCGAAAATTGTATGTTGATAGTTATATTCATCCTTAATTGTGCCATAATTTCGTTTCAAAAAACGGCTTACATATCTGTTGGTTGGAACCAGTAGGTCCAGTTGTTAATAGTGATACTTAATGCTACATAACCGTTCTCTTCCTTATCTCCGATGCGGATGTTAATGTCCCACTGATATCTGCGGTCGAGATATTCCTGGTCACCCATCGCTTCCGGTTTACTTTTCAGCAAGTAGTCAATAAGGTTTATGGTTGTTTCTCCTCCAATGTCTATTGCTTTTCCTGATGTTTGCTCCGTAATGGAAAAAGGCATAGCGACATCTTTGACGAATCTAAGCGTGTGGAGCCGGGTCTGAAGAGATAGTTTGTTGTCTTCCTCATCCGCACAAGGGTGGTAAATTATGTTCTTGTTTCCATCTCCAAAATTATTTTTATAGTCATAAATACTGTTTGCCGCTATCAATTGTATATCGTATTTTGAAAGATCGACCGGATTGCTGCCTCGTGTAATGCCTATCGTTATATCATTAGTATTACGTATCAGGTTGACAGTTTCTGTATTGCTTATGTTCTCCGGAGAAAACATTTGCAGCGGACCGCTATACCATAATGCATCAAGATGATTGTTGCTCATGTCATTATCGGGCTCGTATTTTAAGGCTAGTTTGTCTATCGGATCACCTGCGGTCATTGATGATAGCCGGTAAAACTCATCTGTTTTTCCAGCCCATATAACAGCCGTACAGCCTTTCAGTCGATAGGGTATCAGCATACGATAGTCCGTATTTTTCAGCGGATTACCTTTTTCGATGAATGTCTGAAGATATTTCCCTTCTGCATCGAACACATAGACTTTTACTTCCTCCACCTGATCGGCAAACCAGTCTTCATTTACCATGTTATAGTCATACCTGAATTCAAGAAAAAGGTCACACTGGTCGAGATCGTCATGAAAGACGTCGCAACCGGTAATCCCTGCCGCCATAAAAGCGGCAAGGATTATTATGTATTTCTTTATGTGTCTCTTGATTTTCATCTATTAATGCAAATCAACACCTTGTGTCCAGTAAGTCCATGGATTGATAGTGATTTTTACAGAAATGTATGCGTCTGCTTCATCATCATCGGTACCCGGAGGTGTAGGATTAGTAGGATCAGGATCAGACGGGTCGGGAATCCACGGTGTTCCGGGACCGCTCACGCTCTGAAGTTCCAGGTGATACCAGTTGTTACGTACCACACCGTATCTACCTAAAGCCATTTTGGTTGTTACATTTTGATCATGACGAATCAGGACATCGTAATAGCATACAGATTCATGATAATAACGTACGGCACAGAAGCGTCCGATGATACCGGTTTTCGCAGTAAATTTGTCTGCGGTAAGCTCTGCAATCGCCTTATCTATGTCCGAAACACCCTCTGCCACGACACCCGCTTTTTTTAAGAATATAGGTAAGTCTGTTTTCAGTCCGCCACTAGCAGTGTTATTATATTCATCTTTAAGCTGGTCTAATGTATAATAGTTCCCTTTCCAAGAGAAATAACTGCTATTTTCGGTCAAACCATTGGGAGTATATGTAGCTTTTACCACTACCTTGGTGGTGAATCCTAATTGCTGTGCCTTAGCTTCCATTGTATTTTCAAGACAATACAGACTTGTTCCCTTACTCTGTGCAACAGCAGGCATCTCCTCACTTTCGCTATCTATATTTTTTAGATAATTGAAAGCTGCATCCATATTCGTTTCCATAGTACTCGCATTTGATACATCAGGTTGTTCGTCAGACAAGTAGTTTTTATCCCGACGATAAACCGCTCCAGTCGTGGCATTATCGTAAGTGATAAGTTCACTATACAGTTTCACACTCTTATTGGTAACGCTTAATTCCCAACCGCCGAAAGCAAATTTAGCACCATCAGGTTTGGTAGTAAAAGACTCCTTAACCGCAAGCTCTACTTTTGCACTCAATCGATCTACAGAAATTTCTGCAGGATGGTCTTTTGCTTCTTTTTTTGCCGCATCTATTTTGTCTTGGGTATATCCATTCGGCTTATGCACCGTTACTCCCATCAATGCTCCTTCTATGCCAGTTCCTTCGCCTGCACTCGCCATCATGAAATTATCATTGGTAGCGATGTTGGCAATAACTGCCTCAATAGCAGTGTTAATTGCAGACCAAGGTTTACCTTTTACAGCATCCGCAGTTAAATTCCACCCTTTACTCCCGTCGGTGTAAGGATTGATAACCACAAATACTTTTTTGGTCTTCTCCGGTACTAATTGAGCTTCACTAGCTGCAGCTTCCGGGGTCCCTGTCCCCTCTGTGCTTGTTCCTCCGCTATTCCCAACGGTCAAACCATCAAAATTAACCACATCAAGGCACACATCTTCCTCGTCAAATAATAAAACTCTGACTGTCCCTGCTTTACTTTCCCCTGAACTTCCCGGTTTTTCTTCTACATTCACTGCTCTTGAAGTAGCTGTGTGACTTTGCAGCGAAAGCGACAGATACGCTTTGCCATCCAGTTCACCACCCGGAATATTCCCTTCCCGGGCATCTTCACTACTACAGCCGGCAAATATAAAAACTGCCAATGTAGATAATAGAAAACTTCTTGTTTTCATCATTGTTAAATGTTTAAATGTTATAAATAAAAAGATAATTATAATATATAAAAAATCAATAATCTAGTTTACTTATCAATTCGATATTCTCTTCTTTTTTGACTAATTCCTCCAGATTGAGATTTGCTTGTTTCAATCCGGATTCAGCAGCCTTATTTAGATGTAACTTTGCTTGTTCATAGTCACCTCTTAGCAGATGTAATACTCCCACGGCATTTTCGTATTCCGGTGTGGAAGTCTCTGCTTTCTTTAAGTATTTTTCTGCCAAAAGAGTGTCTTTACGTGAAAGTGCAGCCGAAGCGGCATTCAGATTGGCAATCTTATCATCAGGAAAGACGCTAACGGCTGTTTCAAATAATTCTATAAACTCCGGCGATCCGTTTTTGTAAGTGAGAGCGACCAAATAAATTTCATTCAGGCTCAAATTTTGTGGCCGACTATGAATCAGCACTTTTGCCTGTTCTATATTAAAATTCTGAACATCGTACTCTATTTTACAGATCGCTTTACGCAGATGTGGGTAATACTCACGCAACATAAACCGATAAGGATTGCCCTGTTTATATAGCATCAACGATTTCTTGCGACTGGTATTCGTTCGGTAGTTTATTTCAACTGGTATGTGATCTATAATATGAAGAATTCTATCCTTTTCTGCCATGTCAGACTCTGCAACCATTTTACGTAGTCCTTCCCAGTTTTCGCCACCATATTCCACCTTGTATAATTCTTTAGAGAAAGGGAAACGAGGGAGAAGGTAATTAACAAGTGCCTTTGCACGTCCTTCGGAAAGCTGTTTGTTAAAAAGGACAGAACCCTCCGGTGAAGCATAACCAATGACTGATATTCCACGAATGGTAATAGTTGTATCATTTCTCACTTCGGCAAGCATAGAGGATATTTTTTCCAGTTCGACCGGGTTGTTCATGTAATCCGGCCTTATGATGGTCTTTGATACAACAAAATCCAGGAACGCTTCACATGACATCTCACGTTTTTTTACAGGTTCAACTTGGGGGCGGACATAACTGATATGCGGGACGATGTGATATGGAACAGGCGGTTGCTCCAAAGTGACGGTACCGAAAAGCGGAAACGTCGATAATAACTTGCCCGGTTTGCAACAGCCCATTACTTCCTTTTTTATATCCAAACGTGCATCTTTCATCCACGATTCGAATGGAATGACCAAGGAATATCGAATTTGTTTTTCTTCGGTTATTCCATATCCTTTCACAACATAGTACGGAGCTTCCGACTGGTAAAAATCACGTTCCTGTGTATTCATTAAAGCCAGTTTACGTTTCAGGTTTTGGAAATTACTATGCCCTTTGACAGAAATCTCCGGTAACTCCAGTTGGTGGTTTGCAGCAATCAATACCGGTATCAGTTCTATCGAATGATTGGAACTGACTTTTATTTTATCAAGGTCATAAAGCACTTGAATATGTAGGGAATCCCCCACTTGTTGCAATTCGATGGCTGTTGCTTGTATCGTTCCTTTATACCATTTGTCCGGCAGGTTTTCTCCATATAGTAATGGAGAAACGAGCAGTGACAGAGGCAACAGCCATAGGATAGATTTTAGATTTATCATGTTTTTGTTATTTTATAAGAAATATAAGTGAAACTGCTGCTTTAGTAGGTCCGAAATAGTTGCGATTTTCTGTTCCGGTCTTTTCGCCACAAGTCTCGCATCGGAACTTGTCATAATGTAGTCTGACATACCCTATACCTATATTTGCTTCGAGACTCCAACGATTGCCTAAAAGAAAATGGTAGCCGTACGAAATGCCTCCGCCTATTCCCCATCCTTCATAGCGATAGTGACCGGAATCATCTCCAAATAGAAGCGGCAAATGATGACCGGCTATGTTGTACTGTCCGCCTAGTATATGTATTCCCCAAAAATGTCCGCTGAATCTTTCACACGTCCAATAACGATATTCTACCGAGCCAAGCCAATGCACCAGTTTCTTGTTTGAGGATGAATGAACGGATGTAAACCAGTTGAAGCCAGCACCCAGATCTACTGTACCTCGCGGTGAAATCCCGAATTCGGTTTCCAGATTAGGTGAACTGGCGTATGTACCGTAGAGTAGGTTTGTTTTTACCGCTATCTTTTGAGCCGCACATTGTGAAATGCTTCCCCAAAATATAAAAAAAAGAATTGCTATGTCATGTATCTTCATTAAAATGCGTATATTTATTGCTTATTCGCTTATGTTTATTTAAATATTATATGCTGCAAATTTACAAAAGAAATATATATTAAAATAAAACGTTCTGAAATTGCACACAGATTCCGAAATTTCACTCAAAATAGCCACATAATCATCTAAGAAGCGAGTTTTAACACTCTCAAAAAAGGTTTATCCGGTAAACATTGTTAAATTATTATCCATTCTATTCAATTAACTTTCATGACATACCGGTTGTTTATACACGCGTAAAATAAACGATGTATAAAAATGATTATTTATATTTACACGTATTGTTTAATGCTTCAATCATCCATCTTGAAATATCGGAATATTACAACTAGTTTTGTTCCCGGATTTTAAGGAGTCATCCGTTTCTTTAAAAGGAACAAGGCGTTCCTCGGTGAGAAACAGGTCGTTCCTTTAAAAGGAACGGTTCCTTGGTTTTAAACCAAAAAACAGTATCTGTAATACACTGTATATCAATTTATTATAAAAAGAAGAATTCCGTCCCGATAACCATGGGAATATTCTCAATAAACCAAACGGAATTCACAGTCCAAAGGGCTGTATATACATACTTTTTTATTACAAACTTTAAAAATTTTCCCATGGTTACAGTTACAATTAATATCAAGCCATATTTGGCTGGATATATGTATGTCCGATATCGACAAAGTTTAGAACCCGATCCAGAGAACCAGTCTCATTCCTCCTCTCCTTCTCCTTCTTCTTCCAAACGACTTATCCCTATCCATCTCTCCCACATTACTCCAGTTTATCACTTCCTTCATCAACTATCTGTCCCTCATCCGCAAAATACTTCATGGAAAGAAATTGGGAATATTTGCTTTGTACTGCCCAAACCGCGTAATGGGAAGAATCCGGAAGTCTATAACTATATCGGAAACGATAGTGCATTGATTATAGAAAAGGAAATAGAAACGGAGATGAAAGCGGAATTATACTCCTTTCTATTGGATAATAAGTTTAATAAAGGAGTGATGTTTAAAAAGTCAATAGAACAATTCGTAGAGCACTACGAAATGGTAGGACTGGTACAGGAAGAAACGCTGATGAGGGCATTTCAAAGATGGAGGAAGTTGGTGAAAGAAGAAAAAGCTATAAAGCTATAATGAAAGTATATTGATTTTAATTTAATCCATAATGAAACGTGATATGCTATACTAATCGCACCTCTTACTATCGTGCTGATATAGGATGGAATATTTTTTCTTTATAAGCGGGAATGTATGTTATTAGACATAAAATAATATAATTCACCTAATACATCTGCTTATATCATAAAATAAACAGTATATTTGTGATAAAATCTCGAATAAAGCAATTAAAATATGATTATTCAATTTACAATAGGAAATTTTCTATCTTTCAAAGAACAATCTACATTGTCGTTAGTAGCATCAGCTTTGAAAGAAATACAGGTTCCGGCTGAAGATATAATCTTTAATGTAGGAACTTCCGGATTATCATTAATGAAGAGCGCGGTAGTCTATGGTGCTAATGCATCAGGCAAATCCAATTTTATAAAAGCATTGGAATTTTTTAAGTGGTATGTGATAAATTCATCGAAGGATATTCAAGCAGGCGAACGTGTTAATATAGAAAGTTTCCGGTTAAACTCACTTACTGCGAACGAACCAAGTTATTTTGAAGCAATATTCTGTGATGAAGATAACCAATATCGTTATGGATTTGAAGCAGATAATTCATTGGTACATTCGGAATGGCTTTATCAAAAAGCCAATAAAAAGAGAGCTAAGGAAATTGAATTATTCTATCGGGAAAAAGATAATTTTGATATTCATACTAAGTTTGTCGTTGGTAAAGAACTTGCAGGTAAACGAATGGTGAGGGCAAATGCGTTATTGCTTTCTGTTGCGGCACAATTCAATGATCCGACAGCAGTAGAGATAATGACATGGTTGAATGATACCACTATTATTTCAGGTTCTAACGATGAAAAAATATGGAATACAGCAACTATCCAACTGGATGATATCAAAATGAAACAGAGAATTGTAGAGTTTTCCCGTTATGCTGATTTAGGTATTGAAAATATTGAAAAAATTGATAATGCTATTGTGAGTACACATACGCAATATGACGAGGAAGGTCATGAAGTCAAAACTATTACTTTCCCATTCAGGAAAAATGAATCGGAAGGTACAATAAAGTATTTTTCCCTGGCATACCCTATCATTGATGCTTTGGATAATGGAAAGCGACTTATAATAGATGAATTTGACTCTAAAATGCATCCTCTTCTTACATGTAGAATTATTGCCTTGTTTAATTCAAAAGAAACAAATCCCCAAAATGCTCAACTAATTTTCACTACTCACGATACAAATTTGTTGAGTGCTAATATATTCCGGCGGGATCAGGTTTGGTTTACACAAAAAGACCGCTATGGTGCAACCGAACTTTATTCATTGGCAGAGTATAAAGTACGTAATGATGCTTCGTTTGAAAAAGATTATTTATCAGGAAAGTATGGAGCAATTCCAATTGTTGGAGATTTAACCCGTTTGTTTAATACCCAAGAAAATTAAACCATGACGGCTACAAAAAGGAAAAATATAAATCCGCGTATCGAAAGAAAGATAACCCGTATCAGTAGTGTACGTGAGGTGAAACAAACATTTCTGATTATTTGCGAAGGAGTTAATACCGAACCTGATTATTTCAACGCTTTTCGTTTGACTTCTGCCAATGTGAAGGCACTTGGTCAAGGTATGGGAACATTGGCATTAGTACACAAGGCTTTGTTTTCTAAACAAGAACAAGCCATTAATCACGCTAAAACTATCATGAGACAATTTGATGGAAATAATCCAGCACAACAAGAATCTTCTACTACTGTTCATTTGTTGGTAAAAGAGTTGAATAAATTCCTATAATATAAATCGGAAACATTTGATATTTTTTGTGTGGGTTGCTTAACCTTTTCTTATTTGTCTTATTTCTCTCACAACATTATTTGCTGTCCTTTACAGCTTCCTCAATTCGAGATACAAATTGCGGATTGCTGGGACGTGCTGTAGTTCCGAAATCTACAATTTGCCCTTTTCTATTAATTAACAGATAATAGGGCATTCTATCTATTTTCCATTGTTTGCGAATTTTCTGTAAGTTATCTTTTCCAAAATAATCAGATGCATAAATACATTCAATTCCCCGGTTTTTCAATGAATACTCATTCAGACATTCTTCCCATTCTTCCTTGGGTTCACTTACACATATGGAATATATGACCAGGTCTTTGGTGGAATACTTACTCCGCAATTGTTTCAAAGGTTCCATTTCTGCCAGGCATGGTGGACACCACCTAGCCCAAAAATCGAAATAGATCACTTTCCCGTGATGCTTCTCAAGTATATTATAGACGGGTTCCATGTAAGGCATAGATGTTTTTAGCTTTGAGTTTTCGTGAAACTCACCATATAATAAATTATTGGAAACTGGTTGCGGATTTTCCAGGTAAGATTTAGTCTGATTATATATCTGCATCACTTGTGCACGCAAATGCGGCATTTTTACGATCGAATCAAACTGTGTATGCCTCGTTGTCAAAGCAAGTGTGTCATTAGCACCCAAAGAGCCAACTGTCATTTTGGTATATATATACTGGTTCAGTTCATTCTCTCCTACTGCCGACATAATCTCTTCTACAGATGGATTTTTTTTATCTTTGTATGTTATCCCATAAGCTATATAGCGTTCTACCTCATCGGCAATATCATATAAACGTGCTGAAAGAATCCCTTTATTATAAAGCTTATTGATTGCAGACAGAAGTTTATGATACCGATCCATTTCTTTTCTTGTTTTAAACTGGCATTGGTTACCATAGGATAACAAAGTGTAATAATAGTCCTGTTTCAGTAACTCTTCAGTAAATAACGTAACATCGCCCATTGGCTTATACTTCGTCAGATACTCGTTTCTCCGCTCCAAACGAAAGTCATATTCTTTCTTTATTTCAGCCTCAAAATCCTTAATATTCAAATTCGGGTTTATACTATAATTCTGTATGTAATAGTAGGCGCTTTCTGTAAATGCCAGTATTTCTTGATTCAACTTTTCTGCATCACCTGTTACTTTGGGATGAAAAAGATCTTTGAAGTCTATTTCCACATGTATGCTATCTCCCGGGTGGATATACAAATGTTCCGCATAATTGCGAATGGAAACTTCTCTTAATTTTGCATAAACCGGAAAGCGGAATGAAAATGAGCCGTCTTCTTGTATGGGGGTACGATATTGATTTTCCATTTTCCAAAAAAATGGAATGATGAGAGTTAATTCCTTTTCTTGAGGATAAAAATCCCGGTTCAACACTTTTCCTGTGATAACAGCTTCTTTAATATATTCTTTTGCTAACGAATAACTTTCTTCTGTCTGTACAGATGATTCGAATTGAGATTTTGCCCGGTCTTTTTGCCCGCATCCGGCTAATAACAAAGAGGTTATTATCAGAAAGGAATAATAGTGTTTCATCGTGCCTGAATATTAGAAAGTTTGCAAATCTAAATAAATAAGAGTTCTTGCTCCTAAATATATGAAATTAATTTTAGGGGCAAAAACTCTTGACAGACAATTCGTCTCAATTTTAAATCTTTTACAATATATACATTTAATTTGCGAGATAAACAGACAAAGCTATAACCAGCGCACAAACTTCTTAATATACCAATTCTTCACGATCTGCGTCAAAATGCAATAAGAGAGCAAAATCCCAACCAGCCAGGGGAAATAGCTCAAAGGAAGAGCTGTCAATCCGATGGAACGCCCGAAAGCGGTGAAAGGAATAAGAATACCTATTGCCATGATTAAGAAGGTCAGTCCCATTACAGGCCATGTGGCACGGCTTTGTATGAACGGTATCTTGCGGGTACGTATCATGTGGACAATCAATGTCTGTGATAACAAACCTTCCACAAACCATCCGGTCTGAAACAGTGTCTGATGTTCGGGGCTGTTGCAGCTAAATACGTACCACATAACCAGATACGTTATAATATCAAAGATAGAACTGATGGGACCTACATAAATCATAAAACGACTTAGATCGGACGCATCCCATTTACGGGGTTTCTTCAGGAACTCCGGGTCCATACGGTCAAAAGGAATGGTGGTTTGCGATATGTCATACAACAAGTTCTGGATTAATAGATGTATCGGCATCATGGGTAGAAACGGCAGGAATGCACTGGCAAACATCACACTGAACATATTACCAAAATTGGAACTGGCAGTCATCTTGATGTACTTATTGATATTGCCGAATGTCTTTCTTCCTTCAAGCACTCCATCTTCCAATACCATCAAATCTTTTTCCAACAAGATAATATCTGCGCTTTCTTTGGCTATATCCACAGCAGAATCGACTGATATACCAATGTCCGACTGACGTAATGCACCTGCATCATTGATTCCATCTCCCAAGAATCCCACCGTATTCCCTTGTTCCTGCAACAGAGAGATGATTTGCGTCTTTTGTAATGGAGTCAGTTTTGAAAATAAAGTGGTATCCTTTACCGCTTCTTTCAATGCTGTTTCGTCCATATTTTCTATTTCTATCCCCGTAAGAAAATGACTGGTGTCAATTCCTACCTGTCGTGCAATAGCTTTCACTACAATATCATTGTCTCCCGATAGAATTTTAACTGCTACTCCATGCGCATATAATTGTTCGATGGCTTCGGCAGCAGAAGGTTTCGGAGGATCAAGAAAAGCAAGATACCCGATCAATACCATTTCTTTTTCATCTTCGATGGCGAAATTACAATCTTTCTCGATAAAACTTTTTTGGGAGACTGCCAATACCCTCATCCCCTGCTGATTCATTTCTTCACTAATCATCTGTGCTTTGATTTTCAAGGCATCAGTCAAGGGATGAATCTGCCCGTTGAACTCGGCATAGGAACAGACATCGAGAACCTCTTCTACCGCTCCTTTGGTGATGATTTGCCGCTTTCCCTGCCTGTCTTCTATTACAACAGACATTCTTCTGCGCGTAAAGTCGAAAGGTATTTCATCCACTTTGGTGTAGTCATCCTTCAAATGTTCCAGACTCAAATCTCTTACATGAGAAAGAATCGCTTTATCCATCAGGTTCCTTAAACCGGTTTGGAAATAACTGTTGAAGTAAGCATGACGAAGAATACGTTTACTGTTGTCGTCACTGCCATCTGCATTGATATATTTCTCCAATACGATTTTATCGCAAGTCAATGTACCGGTTTTGTCAGTGCAGAGTATGTCCATCGCTCCAAAATTCTGAATGGCATTGAGATTCTTTACGATTGTTTTCTTTTTGGACATGGCTATCGCTCCTTTGGAAAGGTTGGCAGTCACAATCATTGGTAACATTTCCGGGGTAAGACCAACCGCAACGGATATGGCGAATATGAAAGCCTCAAACCAGTCCCCTTTCGTAAAACCATTTACGAAAAATACAAATGGAACCATAACCAGCATGAAACGAATCAATAAAAAACTAACCTTGCTAATGCCTTTGTCAAAAGCTGTAGTGGCACGATGTCCGACCAGGCTCTTTGCAATAGTACCCAGATAGGTTTTGTTCCCCGTTTCAAAAACGATTCCTTTTGCCGCACCACTTATCACATTGGAACCCATATAGCAAATATTGTCCAATTCAATGACACTTCCTTTTCGGAACTGCTGTCCCCGTACCTCCGGAAACTTTTCTATCGGTTCGGACTCTCCTGTCAATGAAGCCTGACTGATGAACAGGTCTTTCGAATCGATGATCCGAATATCAGCGGGAACCATGTCCCCAGCTGCCAAATACACGATATCCCCCGGGACGAGTTCCGTAATCTCGATCTCTTCTTCATGCTCTCCCGCACGTTTGGCAAGACATGTGTTTTTTACCATTTTCATTAAAGAATCCGTAGCCTCACTTGCTCGCCATTCCTGCCAAAAACGCAGGATAGCACTGAACAGCACCATGGATGAGATGATAATGACTCCCGTCCATTCCTGCTCTCCGGGATCGGCCATCAATACATCCAAAAATAAGGATATAATGGCGAGCCCGGTCAGAACACCAATGAAAGGATTGATAAACGTTTTGATAAACAGGATAAACGGATTCTTTTTCTGTTCATGTACCACTTCGTTTCTTCCATAAATGGATTGTCGCTCCTGCACTTCTCCCTGTGTTAATCCAAGCTTGGTTGTCTGCAAGTATGAATAGATTGACTTACCGGGTTGTGTGGCAACCAAAAATACTTTCTCTGAATTGAATGTGTACTGTGGTGAACGCAGTTTTTTCTTCCATACCATAATCTCTAATTTTTTTTAGTTACTAACTGCATTTATTAATTCGATGCAAAAGTAAGGAGGACTTCACCGGGAAGCTGTTAGAGAATGATTAGAGTGGTATTAGAAAACGATTAGAGTTTCTTAGATATGCGGGAGCTTCACCACAAAGGTAGTGCCCTCATCCTTATGGGAAGATACGGTAAGTTCGCCTTTGTGAAGGTGGATGATCTTTTGTGTCAAGGCCATACCTATACCATTTCCGGGAGCAATATTCTTGTTTTCTCCGCGATAAAACAGTGTAAACAGGTTTTCTTTATCCGTATCAGACATGCCTACACCGGTATCTGACAGGCGGATGATTGCCCATTGCTCCCAATAGGCTATCAAGACTGACGAGGTTCGGTTGGAAGAATATTTGCAGTTATTCTCTATTAAATTCACAAAAGCGGTAGTCAGCAAATAGCTATTCCCGATTACCGTCAACACATTATCTTCTTCGGCTTCCTGCTCAAATACTAATTCGATGTGATAATCCGGATGGGCTTTTAATACCAGCTCTCTGGCGTCCAGCAACAACTCGTCCAAACGGACTTCATCCATTGTTATCTGTTCCGACTGATAGTCCGCTTTTGCCAAATTCAATAATCCGTCGATCAGGTTTACAATTCTGTGAGAATCCTGCAATGCATTGCCGATAGCTATCTGATATTGCTCGGAACTTCGTTCTTTCAATAAAGCTAAATCCAGTTCAGCTGTAAGGGCTGCCATAGGAGTACGTAATTCATGAGATACATTACTGACGAACATCTTTTGTGAATTGAAAGACTTTTCCAGGCGCTCCAACAATGCATTGAATGTCGTACTCAATTCTCCCAGTTCATCCTGTTCATTTTTTACAGGCAATCTTTTATCAATATGCGATGCTGTGATTTTTTCCGCTTCTTTCACTATATTACGTATCGGTTTTAAAGTGCTTCGAGACAGGATATACCCCACAACCACCAATACGCTCAATCCACCGATAAATAGGAGAATGAGCATGTTTCTTAGCGCATCCCGGTTGGCGTATCCATAACCGTCGTAGGCTGCGGCGGTAACCACATAGTCTTTGCCCTCAAACGGATACACCAGTCCTATAGCCTGATATTCATCTACATAGAAATTGATGTTCTTCCGCTGTAAAATACGCTTTATCATCTCCGGTGTTTCTTTGACAATATCGTTTTGCAGAGCGTCGTGATATAATATTTTAAAATCTGTTGTATAGACGGCAACCTCTACTTCATCAATAAACTTCTGATTATTCAGGTATATAGACTGCATGGTTTTGGCATCTACTTGATTTTTAAGGAATAAATGTGCTTTGGTTATAGCTTCACTTTGAAGATTACGAAAGAAAGCATTACTACGCGAATGTTCACTGACATAGTAGACAGCCATCACAAAAACAAAGAATACCGCAGCTGTAAGCCCTGCATATTGTAGAGTCAACGTTGTTCTGATCTTCATAATTTATCAGTCAGTATGAAACCCATTCCGGCTTTGGTATGAATAAGTTTCGGTTCAAAGTCCCTGTCTATCTTTTTGCGGAGATAGTTGATATATACATCTATGAAATTCGTTCCTGTATCAAAATGGGTGTTCCATACTTTTTCTGCTATTTCAACCCTGCTCAATACTCTTTCGGCATTTTCTACCATATATAACAGTAAGTTGTATTCCTTAGGAGAAAGTTTTATGGATATGCTGTTTCGTTCTACGTCTTTACGTTGAAGGTCAATACGCAAATCTGCATAGACAAGTTCCTGCGGCAATTCCTGTGCATTACCCGCCACACGTTTCAACAGCACTTTGATTCTGGCATTTAACTCTCTGAAATCAAAAGGTTTCACCATGTAATCGTCTGCACCGGCATCGAAACCGTCCAGTTTATCGTTCGTCGATCCTAATGCCGTCAACATCAATATAGGGATATGGGGATTGGTTTTGCGAATTTCTTTCGCCAGTTCAAATCCGTCCATCTTAGGCAAAACGATGTCAGATATAACCAGATCGAATGTGTGCGTCTGGAAAAGCCGTAACCCCATTAGTCCGTCATAAGCCACCATTGTCTGATAGCCATTTTCCTCCAGTCCGTTCATCAGCAAACTTGCAACCCGGGGTTCATCTTCTATAATTAGTATTGTGTACATAGGAAAGAATTCATTAATCTGAATGTATAAAACGAAACAAAAATAATGATTATTCCCCACTTATAGCCTTTTTCCTTGAAAAATCGATGAGAAGGCCAAATAAAAAAGGTATCCAACGCAATGTGGATACCTTTATATGATTCATTTACATAAACCGGAAAATGACTCGTCCGGTTTGTGGCCCATTTACCCATTTGGGTTGTGAAGAGGGACCACACAAATCGGTGGAGTTTACTTTATTACGTACCGGAGGAATCACGTTCAGGACAGAGATTCCGCTTTCGGGAAGAGTATAAAGTAAACGGTCGCGGCCATCACGAGGCTGATATACTCCTATATACGTGTCGGGAGTTTCGTTTGTCAGACTGATAGTGCCTTCTTTCGTTTGGATATTCATCCAGGAAACATCACCAAAGTATCCTTTGAATTCGGGATATGTGAAGGTCTCACCCGGAATAGGGTCGTTATAGTCGTTTTCCCATACATTGTATTGCGTTCCGTGAATACGGTTTTGCCATACACGGTAAGGTCCGGCACCCAGCCAGCGTTTGCTGATTACCTGATCTTCAGGATAGTCGAAACGAATACCCATCAAATCTACAACACCGGAGAAATTGTAGGTGTAATCCAAAGCCAAATCCCCACTCGGGTTGATTGTCCATTGAGCTTTATCCAAATTACCCAGTTTATAATTGGCGGTAACAACCAGATTACCTCCGTCTTCTTTCACATCCAGTTTCGTAAATACGGCAGCATCCGGGAATTCGCTATATGTACGGTCTTTTTCTTTTGCTTTCTCATCATCATGGTTATAGAACTGATCCAATGAGCGGTCTGCGCGACGGGCTCCGATGAAACGGGGGCCATTGGCGAAACTAATCTTACGGTTATCTACAGATACCCCTTTCAGTTGTCCGTCTTTCTTTGAGAAAATGAATGTACGCTTATTCGCTTTCACAGTAAGCTCATTTTCTGTCTCTGTATAAGTAGGACGACTGGACAAGGGAGAAAGCTGTTCTGTCTGCTGATTCAGTTTGTTGACCGGGAAAGTCCAGCGCCAAAGTTCATGGCCGTATGAGTCGATTGCTGTCAGGAAGAGGGCGTCTGCATTGGGGAGGATATTTGTTTTTATATCCAAAATGCCTGCTGAATGAGCAACCACGTCACTGCCTCGCACTTCACCCTCTTTCAACACTTGAATAGTAGCATTGGAAGCATCTGTTGCCAGCGGGAATTTTACTTGCTTCCAAAGGAAACGGCAAGTATTCAGATTCAGATAATCGTAACGGTTTTCTACAGAGAATTTGCCATCAAATTGCTTGTCGATAGAAGTATTCATGATTTGCACCGGACTCCATAACTGCTTGATAGTGTAGTAGCTACCCTCCTTTTCGTGATGTGGTCCTACAATACCGTCTGCTCCAAAGTTTCCTTGGTTATCAATGAATCCGTCCATATCTACACGCTTCACACCTTCGTCTGCCAATACCCAAAGGAAGCCACCGATACAACGGGGATGCTTGCGCATCATTTCCCAATAATCGTATAATCCGGCACCATGGCCGCCATCGTACAAACCGTGCAAGAATTCCGTAGGCATAAAGATTTCCGGTAAGCGCATGTAGTTCTGGCTTTCTCCGTAAGAGCGGTAATGCATGGTTTCAAAACCGGAGAAGTTACCTTGCGGGTGAATAACCGGACGTTTCTGCGGATCGTATTTATGAAACTCTCCATCCAGTTCGGTATTCCATCCTTTTTCATTACCATTACTCCACCAAATAATAGACGGATGATTCACGTCACGTTCTATCATGCCTTCAATCAGACGTACTCCGGTGGGGGTATCATACTTGCCATGCCAGCCTCCCAATTCGTCCATCACATAAAGTCCGAGAGAATCACAGGCTTCCAAAAATTCCGGGTCAGCCGGATAATGGCTCAAACGGACAGAATTCATATTCATGCTTTTCATCAAAAGAACGTCTTCGATATTCTTCGCTTTACTTAATGTACGGCCACTTTCAGGACGGAAACTATGGCGATTGACACCACGTACATTGATACGTACTCCGTTTATATAAAGTCCGTCGCTTTCGCGTACTTCAATCGTGCGGAAACCAAAATTTTCTGTTTCACTATGCAAAACCTTACCGGTCTTATCCAACAGGGAGAATTGAGCTTTATAAAGATTCGGAGTTTCCGCAGTCCATAATGCGGGATTAGATACATTCAGTTGCAGGGAAGTCCAGTCGCCTCCAGCTTTTACGGGTACGGTGGTTTCCGTTATCTTTTTCCCTTTTTTATCTAAAATCTGTGTACGAATACTTATTCCGTCATTAGAAATATTTGTGTAGCAGTTGGCACGGAAAGTTCCATCCATCTTTGCGTCAATGGCAATGTGCCGCAGGTTTACGGCTGGTTTCACCTCCAGGAACACCGGACGGAAGATACCGCCGAAATTCCAATAATCAGCACGACGTTCGGCAAGGTTCACACTGGCATTTTCACTCTCTTTGGCAACAGTGACTTCCAGTAAATTCTTTTTGCCATATTTCAGGAAATCCGTGACGTTGTACGAAAAACGATAGAAGGCTCCCTGATGTTTGGAACCAACTTTGCGTCCGTTCACTTTTACTTCCGTATCTGTCATTGAAGCTTCAAATACAAGATTGACCTGTTTACCGCGAAACTTTTCCGGAACTTCAAACTCGTACTTATACATACCTTTTTCATCGGCAACGCCTTCAGGGAATGGTTTACCATAGAAAGTGATTCCATACTGATAGGTGCCGAATCCTTGCAGCTCCCAACAGGAAGGTACACCGATTTTCGTCCATTTGCCGGAATTGCGTCCGTCGGTACAAAAGAAGTCCCATTCAACCATATCGTCGCATCCGTGACCGGAAAGATATTGCCTTTCTGTTTGTGGAAGGTTTTGAGCAGCCAGGGTAGTTGCCAACGCTAAGGTCGATAATAAAGTGGTTACTTTTTTCATTGTTACTTTTATAATTGTGTTAGTTATTTATTGCTATCATTGTTTACTACTGATGCGGAGATGCAGCGTATGTTCTTTTTTCTCTATGGCATATTTCTTCAATACACCCGGTCCGCAACTACTGTTTCCTAATCCAAGTACGGCAGCATCCATACTAAGAATGATTTCCGCACGTGGTTTTAAATTACAATCGTGAGTTTCTTCATAGATGTCCTGTACGGTGTAATGCAGGGCAGATGCAGAAAATACGTTTTCTACCGCGTCAACACGAATACCTTTATTCTGTTTGTCGGTCAGGGTCAGATAATGCACTTCCTCTTTGTTTCCACTATCCTGCGGACGTGGATAATGTACGTATTGTTCTGCAACGCTTCCTTTCCAAAGCCCTATCATAGCAGATGTTTTGCGGTCAGGATAGTTATCCTGTGGCCCTCTGCCATACCAGGTAAATGTATCATAAGCAGGTGCCAGGCAGAATGCGATTCCTAAACGGGGAATTTCAGGAAGAACTCCTTGTGGCAAGAAAGTTGTTTTCAGATCAATCGTTCCATCTGAAAAGACTGTATAAACAGAAGTCGTTACCACTTTCCCTTCTTTATATAAATTACTTGTTTGAATCCGGACAATGGCCGCCCCGTCTGCACGTTTTTCATGGTGGAAAGATTCCAGATTTATCTGCGGATGATCCATTCCATGCAATTTCCAGTCTTTAGCCAACCAGTTTCCGAAGCTCTTGTCATTATCTGTCGGAGCACGGAAAACTTGAGTGACAGGCTGAACCGGAAAATCATCGGAGTGAGCCAGCATTTCTTTGTTCTTATATATAAGGGAGGTCATACTTCCGTTCACTTTCTTTTCCCACTGAACAGAAAAACCGCGTCCGCTAATCAATAAAGATTTATCATCTTCTTTCACCTGAAGTATTCCTTTATTAATCAGATCAGTAGAGGCTAAATCTCCTTTCTGCAAGCAGAATTGTTCTTGGGTCACTTCATGTCCCGCTTTCGCCCAAAGAACGTCCGATTTCAAAACAATGCTTACTTTCAGTTGGCAATCGGAAAGAGTTTTCTCCGTTTTTTTATTTGTCTTACTAATTTCCTCACTTTTATTACTTAAAGAATAAGCGCCTTTTAATGATCGGAAAGCCGGCAAATCAATTGTTTTACTTTCGCCTGGGGTTATTTCCGGCAATGTTATTTCTCCCCGTTCTTTCTCCTTACCATCCACTGATAATGTCCACAGGCAACGATAAAGTGATAAATCAATATGATGATTCCGGTTGGTTACTCTCAACTCTCCATTCTCAACTCTCAACTCAACTGGTGCATATACCTTCTTTACCTCCCAATATTTAGGCGTAGTTTCACGGTCACTCATCAGTAGTCCATTAAAGCAGAAAGCTTTTAAATTCGGCTTATCGCCAAAGTCACCGCCGTAAGCCAGCATGGTACGGCCATCGGGTAATGTCTTGTAGATTCCCTGATCTACCCAATCCCATATAAAACCACCCAGCATACGGGGATTACTATATATCTCATCCCAATATTCCTTGAAATTTCCTAATGCATTCCCCATGGAATGTGCATATTCACTCGTCATCACCGGACGGTCGTCATTGGTACGCTCCGCAATCTCCAGCAACCGTTCCCAACGTGCATTTTCAGCGCGTTCTTTATCCTCTCCTTCTGCAATACCGGGATTTAAATATTCCTGTTTCACCCGGGTATAAAAGCGGCTGATAACATCTACCGTCTTCGGGTCAGGATTTCCGTCCACTCCCTGTGCCCCCTCATAGTGTACAGGGCGAGTGGGATCGAAATCATGCAGCCATGCCGAAATAGCAGCGAAGTTCGGTCCGTAACCGCTTTCGTTTCCCATGCTCCACATTACAATACATGGATAATTCTTATCACGTTCCGCCATACGGACCGCACGGTCCATAAATGCCGCATGCCAGTCGGGAGTACTTGCGAGTGTGCCACGCAATCCGTGTTCTTCTATATCCGCTTCGTCCATCACGTACAATCCCAAGCTGTCGCATAGCTCGTACCAACGGCTGACATTGGGGTAATGGCTGGTGCGTACGGCATTTATATTCGCCTGTTTCATTAAAAGAATATCCTGAAGCATCCGTTCTTCGCTCATGACACGTGCCGTCCGTGGATCATGTTCGTGGCGGTTCACCCCACGAAAACGAACCGGATTACCATTCACTAACAGTTGTCCTTTTTTGATTTCTACAGAGCGGAAGCCCACGGCCTGTTCTATCTGTTCTACGACTTTCCCTTCTTCATTTTGGAGAGTTAAGTGTAATTTATAGAGATAGGGCGTTTCTGCCGTCCATCTTTCCGGCGATTTTATAATAGCTGACAAGCGTCCCATCTTACGCGGGCCACGCTGCGGATACCATTCATTCATCCGGCTTGCTTTATGCTCCAAATCAAGAATATCTTCCACATCACCTTTCAATGTGGCAACTTCTTTGCCTGAAGCATCCTTTAATACTCCCTGTAAGACATACCCTTTTCCGGTCATCCCTCGATATACACTGAATTGCGGATCAATCTGCAAAATAAAGTCTTTATAATCACCCACAGATGCGGGAAGAGTGCGTACCGCATAATCACGGACATGAATATCCGGTGTATGTATCAGATGAATACTACGATGAATACCACCAAAACGCCAGAAATCCTGATCTTCCAGATAAGAACCGTCACTATATCGGTAGACTTCCAGTGAAATCTGATTTTCTCCGGATTTCAGATACTTCGTGACATTAAATTCGCTCGGTTCCATACTGCCTTGGCTATACCCTACCCGCTCACCGTTGATCCAAACATAAAAGGCGCTCATTACGCCCTCAAACCGTAGAAAAGTCTGTCCATTCACTTCCCATCCGGTTGGCAATACAAAAGTGCGGCGATATTGCCCTACCGGGTTTCTTTCTTTATACGTGGTATAGTCAGTTTTCGGTTCTCCCATCACCCGTGGAGGATCTATTTTAAACGGATAACCAGCCGAAACATAGATAGGCGTACCATATCCGTTCACTTCCCAATTGGCGGGAACAGGAAAATCCGTCCAATCTTTATCATCAAAATTTATCTGATAGAAGTTCACGACTCTTTCATTGGGAACGGGAGTCCAACGGAATTTCCAGGTTCCGTCTAAAGAGATTGAGCCGTCTCCTTTCTGTACAGAGAAAGGGGTAAAAGTAGCTCTTGCCGGTTCACGGTTGATCTGGAGAACATGATGATTCTCCCAATCATGCATTGTTTGTGCCTGTGTAGGACTTACAAACAATGCGCCAAGCAGTAAAGTATATATTTTCATTCGTTCTTTTTTCTTCATATCAAGTAGACGAACGAAAGGGCATTTTGTACCCCTTTCTTTTACAGAAATATTAAAGAACAATAAAAGGAGTAACACTCTATAAAGAAAAGCTTTACCTTGTGGCGTATAATTACTTCTAATATTATGATGATGAAAAAACTACTATTTAGCAGCCTCTTTTTATT
>ENA-ORTM01001147-ORTM01001147.1-human-gut-metagenome-genome-assembly--contig:-NODE-1147-length-29043-cov-6.009763_pt1 | contig 29043 bp, 4 predicted proteins | sample MGYA00241909_ERZ509182 | MGnify/ENA primary metagenome ERZ509182 (study PRJEB26280, sample SAMEA2338855) | human gut metagenome | biome: human gut; feature: human-associated habitat; material: faeces...
TGCAAGCAGATGGCGTGCAAAGTCGCCAGACGCTCTTTGTGCGGTATTGCCTTAGTAAGATTTCTCTTACATTTTTAGTATAGCAGTCCAACTGGAAAAAATCAATAGCTTTGCACTAAACGGGAATAATCTGCATTATTCGGGAATGGGGTAACAAAAACCCGATAGCATTTTTGTGCAAAATCACTATCGGGTTCGAATTTCATATACTTGGCTGAGAATCTATCGGAATCGTGATAGACACCACAAAGCTGTTATTTTCAACTGTCGCTTTCCAGATTCCATTATATTTTTTAACGGTCATTTCAATGTTTTTTAAGCCGATTCCCGCATGTCCATTTTTAGTAGACAAAAAACTGTTCTCCGTATTTGGATTTAATTTTTCATACTTATTTTCCGTGTGAATCATACAGCACTGCATTTGTTCTTCGATTACAAACAAAACAGTTCTGTCTTTATCCAATTCCGAAACCGCTTCTATTGCATTATCTAAAAGATTCGAAACGATTGTTGTTAAGTCCATATCTGATAAAAAATCAAGCTTATCATATAAAATATTCAAGTTTAATTGAATGCCTTTCTGTTCTGCTTTCAGCAACTCATGATTTAGAATAACAGATAGCAGTTGATTGCTGCAATGAAATGATGGGTGCAGTTTGTCCAGCTGTTGATATAACGATTTTTCATACTGTTTTGCTTCTGTCAGATTTTCAGTCTGTATCAATCCCTCTAAAGCATTCACATGCCGCTTTACATCATGTATGATCGTCATAGAATTTTGATACCGCTTTTCAAGATCACGATAAACTGCCATTTGCATATCTGTTTGCTGCTGCAACAATGCGTTTTTCTTTTCCATTTCCCGAATCGCAGAAACACGATAAAATACAAAAACAATGTAGACATCTAGCACAATACAGCCTGTTAAAAAGAAAACCAAGAATGTTCCGGAATGCGTATTTGCAATATTTTCTATGATGTAATTGGCAGTGATAATTTCTCCAGTTGCTAAAATTGCATATGAGATCGATTCATACCATACAAAACTACTCTTTTTCTTTCGAATCATAGAAAAGACAATGTGACATAAAATAAATGTAAGCAAACAAGTTCGAAGGCAGCTTGAAATCGTTAAACTATCTTCCGCAACCGCAGACGAAATCGTTTTTTGTGTCACAAAGGACAAGCTCAGCGTTGACATAGCATCAGCTATAAAGCAAATCAATGCAATCAGGAAGTCATAAATTAAAAATGAGATTTTTGGTATACGAAAACAAATAATCGTGGACAAAACAATCATTGCCAACATACTTATTGTATTTAAAATCGGAATTCCAAATATACACATCAATCCTTGTAAAACAGAAATTATCGTCACACTAAGAAAACGCAGCCAAATCTCAGATTTTTGAATGGAGAAAAAATTAGATAACGCCCATATTCCAGAAAAGGTACAAGTAAGGCTTACCATACAACTCAATAATAATTTCATCAGAAACACCTCCTATTTCTGCAAATGATGATGCAAATAGTCACTTATCTTTTCATGGACTTGTTTTCTTCTGTTTTTTGCAATTGGTATTTTCATGCCATTTGAAAGAATAATATCATTGTAAAATGAATTGATACATGCCACATTGACCAAAAAACTTTTATGCGGCATGATAAAATGATATTGTTGTAGTTGGTTTTCTAATTCACTCATGCTGCCAATAATATGATATACAGTTTCTGTAGATACCAGCTTGACTTTTCGATTTCCCTCATATTCAAAATAAAGAATTTTTTGAGGTTCTATGACAACATTTCCGTGATGCATGGGAAATGAAATATAATTTTTTTCCTCTGTGCCATAGTACTGTAAATACTCTGCTAGCACTTCCCGAATTTTTGAGTTTTGAATGGGCTTTTCTAAAAAAGAAAATGGATGTACTGCAAAAGATGCTGCCATTTGCTCTGAATAATTACTAACATATATCAGAGCAACTTTTTTATTTTTTTGTCGAATCAATCTTGCCGTTTCAATCCCATCAATACCTTCCATTTGAATGTCCAAAAATATCATATCGAAATCAGTGCTTTGCGTAAGCAGTTCTTCTCCCTGTGTAAAACAAGAAACCATAATGCTTTTCCCCTTTTCATGAAAAAAGCTTTGAATGATTTTTTTCAACTGAAAAATCTGATCTTTCTCATCATCTACCACCGCGATTCGAATCACGCCATCTACGCTCCCTTCGACACATTCTTCCTCATTTTTATCATACCACAATTTTTTCCAAAAAGCAAGACACCTTTCTGCTTCAAAAACAGAACCGCACACGCTCATACGCAAAAAGAGCCACACCCTTTCGAGTGTGACTCTTTTTCTGATGCCGCCCAGAGCCCTCTGAGCATGCAGTTACTTTTTACGCCGCTTTGTCAGGATTGCCAGAAGCAGTGAGAATCCGCAGGCTGCGATCAAAATGGTGATGTGCAGTGTGGTATCTCCGGTTTTCGGCGTTCCCGAAATGTTTTGCTGCCGCGGAAGCGGTATCCGCTTTGTTCCAGAGGTCTGTGCAGAAACATCTGCCGCCGTTGTTGTCGTCTGCGTGTGATGACCTGCCGCATGCTCTCTGTTTGCAGCTGTTGTGGTAGTCGTGACAGTGTCCCCGCTCACGTGATTTTTCCGCAATGTGGTCTGTCGAATGCTGGTGGAAGCACCCGATGTTTCGCAAGTGCTGTTCACCGTTGTTTCAGTAACTGTGGTGGTTTGTGTCGTGGTATGCGTGCTGTGGTGTGTGGTCTGTGTTCCAGTCGATGCACTGCTGTCTGTCGTTCCCGTGCTGGTGGTTCCAGTCGTGGAAACTGTCGCAGAAGTGGTGCGGCTGGTCGGTGCTACAGACGTGGTATTCGTCTGAGATACCGTAGTTTGCACCGTTTGTTTCGATGTCGTCTGGATGGTAGTTTGACTGGTGGTATGTGTCGTAGTTGTCACACTGGTCGGACCTGCACTGGAGAGTGTCACCGTTGCTGTAGTCTGCTGTGTTGTCGAAGATGTCGTGCGGTGTATTGCGGAAGTAGTGACTGACGTGCTGCCAGTAGTCGTTACAGTAACTGTCGTGTGGGTCGTTGCCGTGGTTCGGGAAGTCGTCACAGATGTTCTCTGGGTAGTGATACTGGTTGTGCCGGCAGTCGTTCTGTGACTGGTGGTATGTGTCGTGTGCGTGGTTGTTTTTGCAATCGTATGTGTTGCCGGTGATGCGGTGACTTTCGCTGTTGTTGTGTGTGATGTGCTGTGGGTAGTCTGTTTCGAGGTTGTAACGCTGCTGGTGGTTTGTTTCGTAGCTGTAGTATGCGTACGTGTGGTTGCAGTAGTATGAGACGACTGCGTTTTCGCTGTAGTCCGTGTTGTTGTGGTGCTGGTTTTCGTAGTGCTTGCTGTAGTCCGTGCTGTTGTCGTGCTGGTTTTTGTAGTGCTTGCTGTAGTCCGTGTTGTTGTGGTGCTGGTTTTCGTAGTGCTTGCCGTAGTCCGTGTTGTTGCTGTACTGGATTCTGTAGTGCTTGCTGTAGTTTGTGTTGTTGCTGTACTGGTTTCCGTGGTACTGCTTTCCACAGAGGTAGTTCCCGCAGATGCCGAAGTACTGGTCTGTGTCGTCGATTCCGTAGAAACTGCGGTTTCGGTTGTTGTCGTAACAAGATCTGTAGCCGTTGTTGTTTCCGTAGATTCTTCCGGATCACGATTCAGAAAGACATTCAGAAAAGCCATATCCTCGCCCTTGGCGATGTTGAATCCTTCCAGACAAGTTCCGGACGTAACGCCCTTTTCTTCTGGAATTCCCAGAATCATACAGCCGTCCAACGTGCGTTCCTCTGCACGAATCTCCACACTGCCCGACGATATGTCAGCATATTCTTCCGCATTGTATCCTGCCGGAATCGAATCGATCCACAAGCGGTATCCTGCCAGATATGTGACACCGTCCACCGTCACAGACAGCGGCAAGTCGTCGAAACGATATTGTCCGTCTGCATTGGTATAGGCAACTTGTTTTGCTTCAGGCAGCAGTTCCCACTTTCCGTTGCGGCGATAATACTGCCGGAGTATGATCTTCACATTGGCGATACCGGATTCGCCGTCGCTGATCTGATGATCTCGGTCTGCATCGTCCCAGACAATACCGGAGATCGATACATGAGAATCCTTCTGCACAATGCCGCCGTCATATCCGGTGACATCTGCCGCCTTTACAATGTCATAGTCCACGCCGCGAACCTGACAGCAATACGGTGTATTTCCGCTGAATGCTTTCGCCAGGATCAGGAATGTATCCGGCTCCTGCAGATCCAGTGTGCCGGCGATCAGATCGCTGTCCTTGTCGCTGTCGGCAGCCGCATGATATTTCGTTGCAGCATATCCTTCCGGCATCTCACAAAGCTGCATCTGATACCCCACTAAATATCTCTGACCGTCCTTTTCTATGTAGGTCGGCAGATTGTCAAAGCGGTAGTGTCCGCCAGATGCGGTTGCCGTTGGCGTGCCAGTTGCCACAGGTGTTGCTGTCGCTACCGGTGTGCCTGTTGCAACAGGTGTTGCCGTTGCGACTGGTGTGCCAGTTGCCACCAGCACAAAGCTGTCGTCCAGTTTCCAAGTGGTATCGCGGCTGTCGTAATAGCTTCGTGTCAGCTTGACCGTTGCGGTTGCAACGCCCACTTCGTTTTCGTCCTGTATGCCGTTGTAATTCTCGTCATTCCAGATGTAGCTTTCAATGGACGCAGTTTCGATTGCAGTCAGACCGCCGTCATAGTCCGTGTTGTCCTTTGCCTTGACAATGTCATAGGCATTGTCCCCCACGTTCCTGTCGTAGAAGTCGTTGCCGCTGGACGCTTCTGCCAGTATGATCACTTCGTCTGCATCTTCATACAGATGTAACGTATCTGCAAACAGATCGCTGTCCTTGGCTGTATCCTCTCCGATTCGGCACTTGGTCGCTGCGTAGCCCTTCGGCATCTCGCAAAGCTGTAACTGATAACCGGCAAGGTAACGCTCGCCGTTCCGTTCCACAAATGTAGGCAGGTTGTCAAATCGGTAATAGCCGCCAGATGCGGAGGCTGTCGGTGTGCCGGTTGCCACAGGTGTTGCTGTCGCTACCGGTGTACCTGTTGCCACAGGCGTTCCCGTTGCTACCGGTGTGCTTGTTGCTACCGGTGCACCCTCTGCAACCAATGCAAAGCTGTCGTCCTGCTTCCACGTCTTATCAGAATCATCATAATATTTCCGTGTCAGCTTGACCGTTGCGGTTGCAACGCCCACTTCGTTTTCGTCCTGTATGCCGTTGTAATTCTCGTCATTCCAGATGTAGCTTTCAATGGACGCAGTTTCGATTGCAGTCAGACCACCGTTGTGCGGTGCGACAGATTTCGCCAGATTTGCCGGTGCATATGTGGTACCTGCAATGGTAATGGTATGCTCCCGATCTGCATCAGTTGCCTTCGCCGCCAAAATGATGTGCGACTCGTCCTTTGCCAGCAGGCTGCCGTCACGGGGATTCAGGAAACTGTTTTCCAGAGCCTGCTCCGATTCCGCATACTGCTTGGTCACCGCATAGGTATCCGGCACAGTTGCCAGATCCAGCCGGATCTGATAGCCATAGATGCGATCCTTGTTGCCAGAAGTGCTGTCATCTGACAGGTCTGCCGGCACGTGAACGTCCAGATCCGTAAACTGATACTCGCCGTGATCCACAATTTCAGAAACCTCACCAAATGCAGTATCCGGTATCCAGTTTCCGTTTTCATAGATCTCACGGGTCAGTATCACGCGAACCGAAGTTGCCAACGGCACTTCGTTGGAATTATACAAACCGTCATAGTTCGCATCGTTCCAAATGGTACCGCGAATCACGCCCTTGTCCTGCTGCTTGAGTCCGGCATCATAATGTCCGGTATTCTTGCCGCATGCAAGGTCTACTGCGTACATGGTACCGTTGCTGTCCGGAACTTCCCGTACAGAAGCACCATTCTGGTTTCCGTTGGCATCGTCATATGCATTTGCCGCCGGAACAATGTATTCGTTCGCACTCGTCAGATATGTGCTGTCCAGTCGGAGGTCGCTGTCCTTGGTGCGGTCAGTTCCCACACGATACTGTGTCGCCAGATAATTGCCGCGGAGATTTTCCAGACAGAGCTGATAGCCTGCGGCAAAATCCATATTGTTGATTCTCACCCAGGTGGGCAGATTCGCCAGTGTGTATTTGCCGTCTGCATCTGTGCTTGTGCTGGCTGTATACGCCGTGTCGTTCGGCTGCCATTGGCTGCCGTCATAATAATACTGTATTGCCTTGACGGTAACATTTGCAATTGCCGCCTTGTCCTCTGCGGTATTCGCCGCATCATCTGCTTCGTCCTGCATGCCGTCATAGTTGTGGTCGATCCAGATCCGTCCGGAGATGTCCCCTACTGCCAACTGTTTAAAGCCGGCATCATAACCAGAAACATCTTCCTTTCGGAGAATATCTCTGCCGTCCACTGCATAATCCGTGCTGTCCGTATCCGCAGCTGCACAAACAAAATAGGTGTCTTTCGTCAGATAACGGCTCTCCGCATCCAGATCGCTGTCCCTTGCGGGATCATCGCCCTGCCGGTACCAGGTAATGGTGTAATTGTCCGGCACTTCGCCTGTCATTTTCAGCTGATAATAGCAGAGGTAGGTTTCGCCGTCCACATTACAGAACGTATCCACATTGTCAAACCGGTACTCGCCGTTGGCATCAGAATTCTTCTGGGATATGCCGGTAGGCTGATAGTTGCCGTTGGCATCGCGGTAGTACTGCTCCAACGTAATTTCTACGCCGGAAATGTTTCCCTCGTCGGTATCCTGCAAGCCGTTGTAATTCGCATCGTCCCAGACACGTCCAACGATCTGTGCCTTTTCGACCTGCTTCAAGCCGCCGTTCCAGTCTGTCTGGGCTGCGGCATCTGCAATGTCATAGTCACTGCCGTTGTAGTGCTTTCGGTATGTCGAATCGGTTTCTGTCTTTGCCTCAGCAGCCAGAATCAGATACTGATCCGGTGCTGTCAGATAGAGGTTCTCGCTCTGATACGGATTTTCAAGTCTTTGGAATTTGCTGTCGCCGCCTGCCTTGGTAATGCCGTAGGTGATCTTACCGTCAGCGTCCTTCGGCAGTGCGTCCAGCTTCAGCCGATAGCCAGCCAGATACCGCTCGCCGCCGATCTCCACAAATGTGGGAACATTTTCGAAATGATAGTCCCCGTTGCTGTCGGTGTTTACAGTTGCAGTGTAATTTTGCTGTGCTGTCGGCAGCCATGTGGCGCCGTCCCAGTAATACTGCTCCAGCGTCATCGACAAGCCTTCCATGCCAGCTTCTTCCGCCGCCATGCCGCCGTCATAATCGGCATCATTCCAGATTCGTCCGCTGACAGACGTTGTCTGGAACGCCCGAACGCCGCCATGGTACTCGTTCTTGCTGTCACGGCTTTCTGTGATGTCGTAGATCGTATCCGTATTCGGAACTGCACTGTAAGTACGGTCGTAATACGTGTTGTACTGCGGTGTGTTTCCGGTATGTTCTCCGGTAAACGGCTGTGCCTCTGCTGCAACAATCAGATATTCCTGCTCGCCCATGAGAGTGAGTTCGCCGTTCTTCCAGTGCAGCTTGTTGTCGTTGGCAAGTACAGTAACTGCATTGCCGTCCGGCAGTGCATCTAAGTGCAGCTGATAGCCTGCCAGATAGCGCTTGCCATCGACTTCCGCATAAGTGGGAATGCCTTCAAAATGATACAGACCGTTGCTGTTGGTCACTGCGGTCTTAGTCGCCGTAGTCTTTTTCCAAGTCGTTCCGTCCAGATAATACTGATACAGTGTCAAATGGAGATCGCCGCAGCCGCTTTCGCTCAAATCCATTGTGCCGTCATAATTGAGGTCGTTCCAGATTCGTCCGTCCATTGCCGCAGTCTGTATGGATTTCAGTCCGCCGTTGTATACGCCGTCAGAATCTCTTGCGGTAACAATATCATAATCGACATTGTCGTACTTCCGCACGTAGTATTCGTGGAATCCTGACTCCTTGCTTCCGGGTGCACCGTGAACAGCCTTCTTTGCCAGCAAGATATACTCGTCCGGCTGGTTGAAGTCCACGGTCTGATCTGCATTCGTTTCCTGAGATGCTGCCAGCAGGTCACTGTTGATGCAACTTCCTGTGGGATCCAGCACCTGATACTTTGTCACAGCATAACCGTCCGGCACCGCATTCAGCCGCAGACGATAGCCTGCCAGATACATCTTTCCGTCAACCGTTACAAACGTCGGCTGCTTGGAGAACTGATATACTCCTGTGTTTGCCGCAGTCTTTGCGGAGAGTGTCTGATGCAGCTTCCAGCTTCCGGCATCGTCCAGATAATACTGATCCAGATAGACCGTCTGCTGTGTCGCCATTGCCGTTTCACCGGTTTCCTGCAAGCCGCTGTAATTCTTGTCGAACCAAACCACGCCCTGAATCTTTCCGGTTTCGAACGCTTTCAGACCGCCGTTATAAATGTCAGTCACGTCTGCATTCAATATGGAATCGTATTCCTTGTTTGTGACAGCATCAGTCAGATTATAGGGAGCGTTACCTTGTGCCGGCTGTGCTGTCAGGAAGTAATCTCCATTGTCCGGTGCAGTCAGATAATTCGTTTCTGCGATCCAGTCGCTGTCTGTTTTCGTGTCATCTGTTGCCTGACGATACCGTGTCACCGCATATCCCGCCGGCACAGCCGCACGAATGCGGTAATATGCCAGCTGATCTGTGCCGTCAACCACAAAGTGGGTCGGCACCTTGGCAAACTGATATACGCCTTTGGCATCAGTTTTCACAGTCATGTCATTGTTCATGTGAACAAACTGCTTTACGGCAGCATCATAGCGATACTGTTCCAGAGTGACAGAAACGCCGCTCTTGCCCTTTTCACCGCTGTTCAAAATGCCGTTGTAATCCGTATCTTCCCAGATCCTGCCCGTTACTGCCGCAATGTTGCGTTTTTTCAGACCGGCATTCAGATTTTCATAATCTCTTGCTGTTACCAGATCATAGTACTTCTGCTGTGCAGTATTCGGCGTGTCAATATTTTTGATGTTCATGTCGCAGACATATGCCCAGTTGTAATCCGTATACGGTTCTGCATCGTTGGACTGTGTGCCTGCCTTTGCCTCCCGTGCCGGAATCAGCATTTCGTGATTGCCTTGCAGCACAGTAACCGGCAGGTCACCTGTCCGCTGGCTGTCCTCGACACCATCGGCATCGGTCACATACAGTTTGCTGTAAACCTTTGACGGATCTGCATCGTTCCAGTACTTTGTTGCCGCATAATCTTTCGGCATTGTTTTCAGAACAACCTGATAGCCTGCCAGATACCTTACGCCGTCCTTTTCCACATAGGTGGGAAGATTGCTGAACGTGTAGGTTCCGTCTGTTTTGGTTTCGTGTGTCCGGAATGCTGCATTTTCCAGCACCCATTCGCCGCCGCGATAGAAATACTGCTGTAAGTGCACAACTGCCGGATTCTTGCTGTTATGATATGCTGCTTCGCCGTCGTCCTGAATACCATTATAGTTGGTATCCTCCCAGACCACGCCGCTGACAGAGGCGGTTTCAAATGCTTTCAGACCGCCGTCATAGCCGTCATAATCCTTTGCCTTGATGTAATCGTAGGCATAATCATGATTTTTGTTGTGCACTGCTGCATCATCATAGAGAATGTACGGTTCAAAATAGGTGTTTCCGTCAATGCCTGCTTCTGTTTCCGGCTGGGACTTCTTTGCAGTGATGAAATAATCACCGTCAACCGGAGAGGTCAGATAAGACGCAATGTCATAATCTGCATTGCCTGCTCCGTGCTGTCCGTTCTGCGAGATCAGGTGGCTGTCGATCACTTGGGTTTCCGCATCGCCGTTCTGCCGATAGCGGGTAACAGCATAGTTTTCCATGCCGCTGGGCAACGACAGCAGCTTCAGACGATAATGTGCCAGCACCTTTTCCCCATTGATTTCCGCATATGTGGAAACATCGGAGAATGTGTACTTGCCGTCTGCATCAGTTTTCACAGTACGGTTTCCGCTTGTTACCGGAACATATTTGCCGTTTTGCAGCACATACTGCTCCAGCTGGATTTCTGCGTTGGCAATTCCCTTTTCGTAGAATTGTGTCGTGCCGTCCGCATCGGTCACGGTATTGCGGATACCGTCATAGTCGAATGCCTCCTGATATTCTCCGGCTGCATTTTTACCGTTGTCCTCCCACAGATAGCCGGTTACTTCAGAAGTCTGAATCTCCGTAAAGCCGCCGCTGTAATCCAGCAGACGCTGTGCTTCGCCGGTATCATAATGGGTGTTCTTATAGGCAATGACATTGCTGTTCTGGTTTGTCGTTTCTCCGGCAATAATAATGATGTCGTCTTTTTTATCATAGTTGTGATACGTTGCTGTGATATTGCCGTTTTCGCCATACTCGAACCAGTCATCGCCAATGAGATAATACTGCATATTACCGGTATATTGCAGGTCACTGTTTTCCGTAGAACGGCTGTTCGGATACTGCTTATACTTGGTGATCGCATACTTCTGGTACAGATCTGCATTCTTAGCCGGATCGACATACAGCCGATAACCAGCAAGATATTCCCTGCCGTCCTTTTCGTAGTAACTGGAAACATTCTGGAATACATAAGAACCGGATTCTGAGGTTTTGATGTCCCGGTCCCCGCCGGTAATGGCTACCCATTTTCCGGTATCGCCGTCATAGTAGAACGGCTGCAAGGTCACGGTCACACCCTCGATACCCTTTTCAAAGGTATCCCGAATGCCGTTATAGTTTTCGTCGTCCCAGATCCACTGTCCGATAAATCCACGGGAGCCGTTCACAAATCCCAGAGAAATGCTTCTGTTGATCTGGAAGGTCTGACCGTCATTTTCATACAGCGGCTTCTGGTTTTTGTCGTAAGGCACACCGGTCAGGAACGGCCGTGTGCGGAAATTGTTCACCGCCTTGGTCAGATCGTTATCATCTGATGTTTCCAGCGGATCGTTGTGCAGAACAAACGGCGAAGGCTTATACGGGATAACAGAACTGCCCTCATATTTTGCCACTGCCACATAGTTCTGGTTCGGATACAGACGGAACTGATAATAGCCTTTATCACTGGTGCGGACGACTGCCGGATTTCCGTCACCGTCTACCGCAATTTCCGATGCGATGTTGCCGTCTGCATCGACTTCGTGCATTTCCACCGTCACATCTTTCAGCTTCTGTTCGGCTTCCTGCATGATGCCGTCGCTTTCGATGGTGCCGTTGTTGTCTGTTTCATCGACCCATGCCCAGCCGCCGTAAGTGTATCCTCTGGAAACACCCAGCATATAGGAAGTCATGGCGGTGTCATATGCCTGATGCTTTGTCAGATCTTCTTCCACCGCATCTACATGAATCGGTGCCGTCTGTACGATCAGCTGTCCGGACGAAGCCTTTGTGTTGGCAATTTCGTTGGCAACTGCCGTTTGGTCATCTTCTGTTCGAATGCCGGTATAGACGACCTTTCCGTCACGGTATACTTTCAGTGCTGTGCCAGTCTGTCCCAGTTCCCGTGTTGTAACCGAGTACTGATCGTATCCCTGCGGCAGTGTATACCGCAGCCGGTAATCTCCCGGTGTCAGATTCGACAGCATGAAATAGCCCTGATTTCCGTAATAGTCGCTTTCGGTGGTATAAGTCACCGGTCCGTCAAACGTATACTGATAGGAATTGGTGTTGTTTTCTACAATGGTTTTCGGCTGACCAGTTTCCTCGTCAATGACAACATAACGTGTCTTTTCCGGATTCGGGTTGCTGTCAGGATCCGGATCGGCAATCACTGCCTCACCGTTGACGTTGACGGAATAACCCTTCTTTGTCAGCAGTTCCACCTTTACGCCATTGATACCCGGATCGTCCGGCTTTCCGTCAAAGTCAATATCGGTCGTCCATTTGCCGGTAGGCAGCAACCGTCCGTTGGCAGACATCTCATATTCTGCTTCGTTACACTGAGCGTCATAGTTGAGGTCGCTCCAGACATAGCTGCCGATATAGCCCTTTCCGCTGGGTGCAGAAATATAGGCACCGGCCTGTGTATTTTCAAAGACCTGATAGTTCTTGCCGATCGCACTTGCAGAATCATAGCCGGAAGCAAAGGTGTTCCATTGTGTCACACCTTCTACCTGCTTGCGAATACTCTCCGCAGTTGCTGCACTTTCGTTCTCGCCTTCCGCTGCCGGTGTGCCGACATATTTCGGCAGATTCAGCGGCGCATGCATCTCGTAGTAAAGTTCCAGACGGTTCTTTTTGTTCAGTCTGGTGTCGGCATTGTTCATTTGTGCCCAGATTGCACGAATGCCGCGCACCAGCTTTTCATATTCTGCGTCAGAAATCTTGCCGTTTTTGTGGTCTGCTATCAGGTCAGACAACTTGACAAAACATGAATCCTTTCCGTTTACATCCTGATACAGATTCCGGTAGAAATTGTTTTTCTCGGTATCCATCAGATCATCTGCCGGCTTCGGGAGGATGCTGACATCCTGCAGCACATAGCTGCCGTTCTTCTTGATGATCGGTCCGACCCAGACGGTGTACATAGATGGATTCAGATTAACTGTACCACTGGAGGAAACCTGTTTCAACTGAACAGAATCCGGAATCAGATAGCCGTTCCATTTCGAGTTACGTTTAGCTTCCGAATCTGTTGCCTTGGTGTCATCCACATACGGCAGTACATCATAGAACAGCAGCGTCTTATACTCGGTATCCGAATCTGAGCTGTTCTGCATGGAAATGGAGTAAGAGTAATTGCCGCCCTCCTGTACCCGAACCGGAATTGCCGCCTTTACGGAATCCAGATCGGAAGTGGCTGTTTTCATTTGTGTGACATTATCGATCGAAAGCAGGGTGATTGCCTGTGATGTGATCGTCAGTGTCATATCGCCGCTGCTTTTGTTGTCGTTGACATCATGGCTGTCTACTTCATAGGCAACGATCTTGACTTTTCCCTGCTTGTCCGGAATATACGGCCGGAAAGAACCGTTTTTAAAACCATATGCCTTTGCCTGCATCAGTTCCGCAGAAACGATGTTACTGTTGCTGATGTCCAGCGGCACCATGAGTTCTACCACAATACGCTGTCCCGGCTCCAGAGTTCCGGAGAACTTGAAGTTGACGATCTTCCGGTTCAGTACATTGGTGGAGATCGGTTTTGTCACAAAGTAGGGGTTGGGGTTCTTCTGCGTGTCCATAGCGACTTCGGTGTTTGTCGCGTCTGCATACGGGAGTTCTTCCAAGTCTACGTCTGCCAGTGAAACATCACCGTTGTCTTTCAGGGAAACAAATTCACCCTTTTCGTTTTCAATATGCCATGTCCACTGCGGTATCACATCGTCCAAATTCTTCGCAGGCGTTACCACTTGATTGTCGCTGTTCTTTTCCGCAGTGCTGGTGTAGTGATCGCCGACGAAATAGCCGTCAATGCTGCCGTTGGAATCGTCCTGATACTGCACATACTGGAATGCGTCCGCAGAGAGCGATTCCAGATACGGCAGTGCCAGAGAAACCGTAGGATCAGACAGCTTGTCTGCCTCTGCATTTTGCCGGTTATACGTACTTGTGTTCAGCAGTCCCTGACTAAGATTCTTATAAGTCACTGTATATTTCAGCATCTTGCCGGTGCCGCTGGAAATACCGCTGGTGTTGGGATCCCATTTGTATTCCTTGTTTGCAGCACCGCTGAAATACTTGGCATCAATATCGATACCCAGCCACGGCAGCTGCGGATCCAGATAGAAGCCCACTCTGGACTCATCACCGGAAACCGCATACTTGAAGTCATCGCTACGCAGGATCACGCTGGCGAAATGGTTGTTGTGTACAGAATTGGAGATAGACGGGTCATTCGGTGCAGTGGTAAATGCCACATGGGGACTGTTTCCCTTGATGCTTTCGCTCAGGGGTTCCAGACCATAGTGATACTTGTCCACATCGTTGCGGTCCTGTCTGCCCTCTGTGGTGTCGTCTGCATCTGCATTCACATACAATCCCTTCGGCACCGGAAAATATCGGGGTGCCTCTGCGTTGGTCAGCTGAATCTGAGTTCCGGAAATCGTTTCCGTAAAGCCCTCTGTCCGAATCACCCAACGCACCTGACGAATCGATTTGTGCAAATTGATGCTGTCGTTTGTGATCTGCTGCTTCAGCGTTTCGTTGGTGCTGTCAAAACGCAGGTTGCTGGCTTCCAGTGAAATCGTCTGGTTTGCGTCCAGTGCATAGCCCTGTTCTTCGCCGATGCGTACCCACCAGCTGGTTCCCTTGTCGTTGTTGGCATAGGCATTTGAATAAATGCCGTCGTCCTGCTCCGTTTCCGGTGCAAGGAATGCTTCTTCATTGGCAGGGTTCGTGCTGATCAGCACATACGGATACACTTTCAGGTGCTTTTCCAGAATGTCATGAACCAGCTGCCGGTCTGCGGCATACTCGGTTTCCAGTGCATCTGCTGACGGAATCGCCCAGTTACCGGTAGAAATTTCCGTTACATTCGGATAAACCAGCTCTGAAACGTGAGGCAGCACGCCCGGTTTGTTGACCGGTGCCACCTTCGTGGTACCACGCAGCGTTGCGTAGTTTGCCAGATTGTAGTTGACCACGAATTCGTTTACCGATGCGGTATCGTTAGACACCTGATCGACATAGCTGACAGTTTTATAAACCTGCTTAATATGCGGGTCTTCCGCAATGACAATAGAGGAGTTCGGGTCGTTGACACGCACACGCTCATAGTTCAGATCTGCACGCACCGTGGTTTTCGGTGCAGTAACAGCAACTTTCGCAGAAGAAGCGGTCAGATAGATCTCACCCGGCACAACGCCGTCAAAGGGTTCGATCTCCGGAATGGCATTGTTCTTTGTACTATTGGTATCCTTCACCCGCACCGCATTTTGCAGCCGCATGCCCTCTATGGTCTGTCCGGTGAAGTTGAAATCATAGGTATCATATACAATGTCACTTGCCGGCACTTCCTGCCGCTGTTTCTTTTCATAGACGATATTGCCGTAGTCGTTGTAGACATAGCCGTTCTCGTCCTGCTTCGGCATCAGGCAGCCGCCGCGGATGTAGTACTTGCCGTCTGCATCACGTTCTGCAAACAGACCGTCCTTTGTAATGGCGAACTTGCCGTCTGTCTGTTCGAACGTTGCATAGACCTTGGCATAATAATCCTCCCAGCTGCTGTCCGTATCCGCCGGCAGTTCCAGATTGTCGATGCGTGTCTTGATCTTAAAGTTCAGCGTGCCGTTGAAATAGCCCGCCGGATGACAGCCTGCCACATAGGTGTTGTCATTTGTGCAGTCGAAGCCGTCATCTTTCGGCGTGGTGATCTCGAATACCAGCGTTTCACCGCCACGCTTTGTGGCAGAATCTGCCCGTGTCAGTCCGTCCGCCGGATTTTCTGCCGGTGCAACTGCTCCGGCAAAGTACCGCTGTGTCAGCTCAATGCCCCAGCCGGCAGCCTTTGCCTCTGCCATGGCAAATGTCTGCTTTTTCCCCGACTTATCGGTGTATTCCAGATAGTAGTCGTCCAGCAGATCGTCCTCGTCCCAGTACCGTACATTTTCCGGCAGCTGGAATGTGACAACCATTTTGGCGTGGAAGATGCTTCCGCGGTAACGATAGTCTGCCTCCGACTGGCTGGAAACCTTGGCACTGTACCAGAGAATATCACTGTAGTCAAAGTTTTCCCCGTTGTTCTGATACTGCTGACGGGTTTTCACTTCGTCCAGATCTTCCTTGTTTCCGGCAAAGCCCTTTTCGCCTTCTTCGGTCTTTTCAGCAGCTACCATATTCTCCGCCTTTAAAGACGGAGTCTGCGTGCGGATCTTCAGCGTATTCACAACGCCGGAATCCTGCATCACATTGGCAGAAGTAATATCCTGGAAAAGCATATCACTGCTGTTGTCACGCAGTGTCACATCGCGGTTCAGTGCGGAACGAATTTCCTCCGACAGCGGCTTGTTCTTTCGGTACTCGTCCATTTCCATGGGATCGCTCTCGGCGTACCGGCTCATGCTGCCCAGCATATAGGTACCGTTTTCGTACTTATGGGTCAGCAGAACGTAAGGATCCGGATTGGTGGTCGAAAGTCCGTCATTGTCTGTATCCGGACGCATTGGCAGCGTATCCTGAGAGGAATCATAGTACACTCTCTCGCTGTAGTATTGCATCAGTACTTCCGTATCGGTTGCTGCAACTGCGTCCTTTCGCTTGTCTGCACTCCGGTAATCATACGTATCATAAGCGTTTACAGCTGCTCTCAGATTTACCGGTGAGCATACCTTGTATAAATTTCCGGAAATGTCGTTGTCCGTGATAAACTGGTACGCGTTCACTCTGCTGGAAACATAGGAATAGTTGTTCAGGTAATTTTCCAGCAGGTCTTCGTCTTCCACGCCGTTGATCACATCGTCCGGCTCTGCATAAGTAAAGGTCTTGATGCAGAAATTGTACAGACTGCCATTCCGAATCGCAGCGTCCTTTTCCCGCTTTTCTGCCAGTTCCGCTGCAGTCATTGCCTTTTCGGTATCATTTTCCTCCTTGGCAAAGATCTGCACCACATAACGCTTAGTAGACGCATCATAATAGACCTCGGTATCATAGAGTGCCTTCTGATTTGCCAGATTGGTAGTGGCATCTTTGTCGTACAGTTCCCAGTTCAGAGGCTTGTCATTCTTGGTGTTGTCCGTGGTATAACGGGAGCCGTCTGCCGCAACCGGAACGATACCATAGGGCAGAATATTCGTGATGACCGGCAGAGAAAGCGAACCCTTTTGCCCGCCGTCTGTGCCGTAGCTGTGCAGCGTCTTTTCATTGTTATAGCCGCGTATGCCGACACTGCCGCTGTAGCCGTACTGGTCCCAGTAATAGTTATTTTCCACATGGACGTTAATCCAGTTGACTTCACCCTGTGTTTCGGTGTAGTACTGCTCTACGTTTTTGCCATACATCTCGGTTTCATTGTTGCCGACAGTTTCGCTGATGGTTGTCCAGCTACGTACCAGAGGTTTCCGCAGCACGGCTCTGGTGCCGGTTTCCGCGTAGAACATGGTCTTACCGCTGCTGTAACGGGCAATGCTGTCATTGCTGGTAAAGCGATAGCCGCTGCCGTCTGCTACGACTTCCTTGTTCTGGATATTGTAGCCGTTGACAGAGGGCATATTCGGAGAAGATGCCAGGTATTTCAGGCTTCCAAGCTGCCCGTCACCGGTATAGCCGTACCAATACAGCGGGCTCCAGAGGTAGTCCATGCCGTACAGCTGGTTGTGCTTTGTCAGCACCTTGGTGGAACCGTCCCAGTGGTCGATGTCATAGATCTGATAATACAGATGATTCTGGCTGTTACCTTCCACATAAGGCTGCGTGAGAACACGATCATACCAGGTACCGCTTGTTGTATCGGTGTATACTCTTGCCGGAAGCGTTACCCGTGTGATATACCCAAAATCACTGCCTCTGCCATACCACTTTTTCAGCGGCTGCTTTACTGTGATCTTTACCACATACGGTGTATACTCGTCTGCGGTATAGTATCCGTCAGCACCGTCTGTGAGATCTGCATTCTGTGCTGCGTCCCGCATTGCATTCGGGGCAAGATACTGCGGATTTTGATCGTCCGGTTTCTGAATGATCTCTGCGGTGACATTTGCAGCATCGATCTGAGCGAATGTATTTGCCTTCGTGTCGCCGGTGTTGGCATAAGCCAGTATCTGAGAAACGTCCAGACTGCCGTCCGCGTTCATCACCGGCTTCATGCCATAGGCATAGGTATACAGGAATGTCACACCGTCCAGATCCCAGTCACCGTAGTTATACGCCTGAAGCTGTACCTTGACATCTTCATCATATTCCAGTGCAGCTGCACCAGACCGGTCTGTTACTGTGTGTACACTATTATGATAGGTGTCTAATCCATCCCAGTCCGAAAATGTTCCAAAATACGGGGAATTCGGATCGCAAAGCACATTTTCCGTGTGGTCGCCGTTCGTCTTTTCATATTGGATATTGCTGGTTACAAATTCCGAACTGGTGGCAAGCCATGCCTTTTGCAGGTGCAGGCGTGTTTCACTCCACACAACAGGTGTATTCTCTGCCGAATCCAGATTTGCCCAGTCTGCATGATTCTTGTTCCGCTTGCCCATTGCCAGCTGGAACCAATCTCGGTTTGCACCGCCTGCCATGTACTTCACGGTCTGGGGCAGCTTCTGGAGCTGGTCAGCCGTTTCGATCGTGGAATTGGCAGTATATTTCACCGTCTGCATATTCTTTGCAGTCTGGGAATCCTCGTCCAACAGCGTGTTGTTCTGTCCGCTGATACTGCCGCTTGTAGTGGAAGAACCCGGAATGTGGGTAATGGTCTGATCCAAAAATTCCCACATATCCACCTGTGTATTCTTATCCGCACTGAAGCCAATATCGTGCATCAGATAGTCCATATCCATCTGGATACTGCTGTTCTGCACCTGCTTGAAATTACTCCAGACGTTTCCGGTATCAGAGAATCCGCCGGTCAGCATCGGATAAAGATTGCCGTTCGTAGAGGAACTATAATAATTATGATAAATACTGTTCTGATAATACTCACCAATGCGGGGGAAATATGCCGGGTGCAGTCCGTCACCGCCTGCAACAGATGCGGCGGTATCGTCTGCATAGGTGGACGCAGTGTACACCATAGGCAGGTCTTCTTCCCGAATGGTTGCTGAGTAGCAGAACTCGATCTGTTCTCCCGGCTGCAAAACGAAGTCCGCATCGGGAGCATCTTTGTAACGCAGCCGCAGTTCGTATACTGTAAAGGAAATCTGATATGTGGAGTTTTCGTCCGGTTTCAAATCTGCAAATGCCTTTTGTGTTGCATTTTTAGAATTGAACCCGTCTGTATAGGTCATCTTTCCGCCGTAGTCATACCCATTTTGTGCGGTTTTGGCTGCCAGATACAATTCTATATTGCTCAGATCTTTCTCGCTGCCGTCCGCATTCAGCAAACGCAAATGGAAATTGGGTATGCTGTCGCCGACCCCATACGAATCGTACAAAGTCTTGGCAAAATATTCCGGTACCTTATCATAGATCACCGGATTGATGAGCCTGCCCTCCTCACCTGCCTGTTTTCCGCTGCTCAGTGCGGCCAGGTTGTTTTTCAGTGTTACCTTCTGCCAGATCGTGTCTTTCGGACGATAGCTTGTTTTCTGTGCTTTCTTTTCCTCATACACTGCCGCAGCATCGCTCTCGGAAGAAAATGTCTGGGTGTGGAATGATGCAATGGGGTTTTCCCGATAAACCTTAGGATTCAGGACTTTGGTGTCTGTCAGGTATGCCGTGTGCTCTGTCGGTGTTTTGGCAGATGCCACACTGCTGCCGCTTTCAGTCACCGTCACTGCATTTTCGTTTTCACTGTGAATGTGCTCATAGGTGTTGGTGGCTGTGAAATACTGGGTATAGGTATCTGCTCTCACGCCTGTGCCGTCTGTGACATCCTGGTATCTGCCGACACCGGTCAGTGTCACATTTTGCAGAGCCGCTTTTGCCTTGGAAGTACCACTGTACGCAGTGGTCGTATCAAAGCCCTTGAGATCGTAGTACACCCAGCGAACGCCCACAACATTCGGCAGGTCGGCGGCTGTCATTTTCGCAGTTGCGACTTGATCGGTGGTGCGGGAAGCATCGTAGTCGTAAGACTTCCATGTCACCTCTACACCGTTTTCGTTCGTCCGGAATGCAATGTTTTCGTCTTCTGCAAACCGCGGATCTGTAATCGGCTCTGCAACGGCATAGAGCACTTCCACTCTGCCGAACTTGTCTGCTTCTTCTGAAACCGTATAAGGGCTTGTCAGCTCGAAGCCGCGGTAGAACATATCGCCGCTGTCCTTGGAACGCTTTTCCAGGAAAGAAACGTCTACCGTGTAGGTATCGCAATGGTGACCGGTTTCATTGTACAGGTCGCTGACTGTCAGCACGGCACCCTTTCCGTCGTAATTCTGCTTGATGTTGTTTACCTGATAGGAAAGCGTTACCGGTGCAGCAGACTGATAGGTCAGTTCGTTCTGCACGTGTGCATAATACTGTGTCTGCTTGTCTGCATCAGCCTTGGTATACCGGTAGTAATAAGACAAGCCTGCACGGTCGGTCGTCGTCTTGTTCCAGTAGTATCTTCTGTCTGCATTCGGCAGATGTGTTGAACTGGTGGTATCATAGATCGCATACTGCGGATAGCCGTGCTTGGGGGCAGCATGAATTTTGAGATCCGGTGTGCCGACAGTGACAGCATCATAGCTGCCGCCGTTTTCCGTCAGCTGTGTGGTCACACGCAGGTAAACTGTCTCGCCCGGCTTGATCTGGTCATCGGATTTTGCACCCTTGCCCAGTTCTGCCACCAGCCGCCGGTATGCAGTTTCTGCCGGCTCTGCTTCTGCTTCTGCTGCTGCAAGCAGGGCATACTTGACACCCTGTGCCGCTTCGATCGTCGTGCCGCCGTCTGACAGAGCAGCGTGAATATCCGCAGCCGGAATATTCTCCGCGGCATCTTCCGTTGTCAGCACTTTTCCGTCTGCATCTACAACGTCCCAGCGAACGATTCGCTGTCCCTTTGGAACAGAGAAGTCCACTGTGGTATGTTCCAGCGGAATCAGTGCATTGTTCGGCGTGTTCACCCGAATGGTATACTCTACATAATCATACGGCATCAGGTGCAGATAGTCCACCTCATCGATGTTTTCGGTCTTGGAATCCTGATCGTACATCTTTGTGCGGGTGACTTCTGTGTTCAGCATACCCGTCAGATTCTTGACTGTATAGTCTGCCTCTTTCTTGCTGCCCTTTGCAGAACCGTCCGTATTCTTATAAATATAGGTATTGGCATTGGGGTCAATGGAGGTAAAGACTGCCGAAAGCTGGTTGGTGGTTATCTGCTCCGAATAGCTGTTGGGATCCTTTCCAAAGGTCGGTGTGGAATTGGCATTCCACTCGTCACCGGTGAAATCGTTTGGTGTCCGGTCGACATAAACGCCGTCATACAGGAATGCACTGGTGTTCTTGGTATGATCCGCCGACAGGTATTCCCCGTCACACAGCACAGTACTGCTGTCATTTCGGTCTGCCTTTTTCGCCTTGAAGTCCAGCTGGAAGCTGTTGACATATGCTTTGACATAGGTTTTCTGATTAGTCGTATTGGTATAGGTTCCGAGGACGCCGGAATCTGCCTGATACAGCTGCCGCAGAATCTGTTCCACATCAATGGTATAGACTTCCTCGCCCTGTACGGTTTCCGTTGTGCTGACATGCACCACATAGATGCCGTCTGCCATGCCGTCTACGCCGGAGCCTTTTACCACGTTCACCGGAACGTTCGTGCTGCCCACTTGGAGTGTCAGATTTGCCACGCCGAACCAGTTGTCGTCCAAAAGGAATTTCGGCAGGTAGATATGCTCCAGCCGGTAGCGGCTGTCCATGGTGTTGGTGGTAGCCGCACTGTCAATACGTGCAGCCGCCTCCTGCCCGGTCGCATTCTGCTTGTCCTGATTGAACAGCTTCACGCGGAACAAGCCGCGGTTCGGTGTGTTGTTGTCGCTCTGGCTGTAATCATAGTACAGCTTTTCCGATACGCTGCCATTCTCCGTTTGCAGCTGATACCCTGCCCGAAAATCGATCAGGTAGCCCATGATTATCGCATTGTCCGACTGCTTGTAGATTTCCTTGTTCGGTTCATAATCTGTGGAAACACTGGTTTGAGCAGTGTTCGTTCCGTACCTGTCATCGTCTGTCTTGTTGATCGCATACGGCTTGCCCTGCACCAGAATATCCCATGTATTGGTGTTGTGATAATCTGCCTTTTCCTTGTCGGTCAGTTCCGCAGAATAATCCCCTGTACCCGGAATATCATACATGGTCATGCTGTAGTCTGTCACAAAAGTATCTTCGCCCAGAACCACAACATATTTTCCGCCGTCCTTTTTTACGGTATAGGTCGGTTCGATCTGCGGCTGGTTTGCTCCGGTGTCCGCATCGTCTGCGTTTCCCTCGGTGCTGCCGCCTGCATTGTCCCCGTTATCTGTGTTGTCCTGCTGTTTCGGTGTGTACTCGAAATAAATGTTCCAGTCATCGGTTTCGCCGTACATCTGTTTCAGTTCAGACACCGGAACAGAAATGGTCTGTGCCGTTCCGACAACGTCATTGTTCGTGTTCTTCGCATTTATGGTGAACACAATGTTGTCGTCATCTCGGAAATACTGATAGATCTCTTTCTTGATCTGAAGTCCGGTAGTCAGAAAGCCCTTGTATTCGTAGTCATCATCAGGGCGAATCTGCGGCAGGCTGTCGGACAGCACAACCTTGTCCGTGAAGGACAGCTTATTCACCCAGTCATACTGATCGGTACGGGAGTACGGGCTGTTCATTACCCAATGGTAAACATTGTTATTCGGTGCAACGCGACCTACACCGTCCCAAGTCGGGTTGACGCAAGATGTGGGAATAGTGCTTTCTTTGGTGTTGCCCTTCCGATAAAAACGGATCGCGAAACTGTTGTCCTTTCCGAATTCTGCATTGCGGTTTTCCGCTGTAGCGGGGGTTTCACCGACACCCTTTTGCACATTGTCCTCATCGTTGACGATATGCACACGTGTGCTGGACTGCAAATGCTTTGCAGTATAGTCGAATATCTCATAGGTCCAATAGTGTCCACAACGATAATAATCATAGTGACTGGTCCAGGCATAATACTTGTCTGTGAAGGACCAATCCGACTTTTCCTTGTCCGCACCGGAGTCTGTCCGCACCTTACTTCTGCCATTGGTGGTTTTGCCCACAGTCACATCCGCATGTGCTGTAGCAACCGCCTCATTCATGCGGTAGAAACGTCCGGTAACTTCAAACATTCCCTGTGTGGAGGAATTCGTCTGGTCATACCATGTGCCGTAGTCCGGCGACTTTGCCGTTTTGCCGTCATTGTTGACAGTCTGATACCGGTTGATGTCAATGGTCACAACGACCTGTGTCACCGGATTTTCCGGCTTCTTTCCGTTATAGCTCTCCGGCTTCTTATAATAGTTGGCATCGTCCGCGGAGAACATGTCCGCATCGCTGCCCAGTAGATTCAGCCGTGCAAAGCTTCCGTCTGCATTGCTCTCGTTGGCTTCATAGAGAATTTCCTGTCCGGAACGGGTACGCTTGGTGCCGTCTGCATAGATCGCTGTAACCGACTGAACATAGTCCTTGGCACGAGGATCAATTTTCAGATAGTACGCATCGAATGTGTTCGACGGCAGGTCTAATGTAATATCCACAGTGGCAGCCGTATTCAAAGATGCATTGCGCACATAGTCATACGACTGGTGTTCCTGTCCGGCAAGGGTCGGCTTTGCCTTTGGCAGGTTGTTTCCTGTATTCAGATACTGGCGGAAGTCCACCGCAAAAGAACCGATGGATTTATAGCCGATCTCCAACTCGGAGTTATCCGCACTATCTCCCCACTTCTCTTTTTCAGAGAACAGATAACCGTCTGCGCCGTGTATATGCTTATCGCTTCTCCAGGAGCAAGTCGTCATATTTTCTGTGGGCTGGGCATACTTCTTTCGCAAATGTTCCACGGCACTGGCTGCTGCGGTGTACTTCTTATCTCCGGCACTGGCATCTTTATAGAATGCCATAACAGTGGTGTCGAAATACATCTTGGAAACATAGATCGCCGTGGTGTCTTTCTTCGTTACAATATACTTGTCCTTATCGTATGCTTCTGTGATATAGCCCTTGGATTCCCGAAAGCCGTCCAGATAGTTATGTGTATCTACTTCCAGCGTATCGGTCTTTCCGAACAGCGAATCGTCATAGCCGTCAAATTCAATATACCGCTTTTCCGATGCGGATTTATCCACCAGCTTTACCAGTCTGCCGTTCAGTTCCACCTGTGTCAGGTTCTCGATGCCGAACGCCGGGAACAGCCGCGTGTCTGTATCTCTGGTAAATGTCAGTGCACCGTCTGTATATGTATAAATGGTATCCGGTGCATCTTTCGTATAAAAACCGGTAACCTTTCCGGCTTCGTCTGTTTTCGGCAGCAGGGTTACGGTTTTCTCCTGATCGTCCACATCTTTACCAGTCAGAATGATATTGTCAAATTTGCCGAACTGATCGATCAGATCCTGATAAATTCGCAGTTCCGTAGTATGGAAACCAGTTCGTGCTTCTCCCTGCTTTTCATAGGGAACCTTGGCAATGATTTGGGTATCGTCCAGTACCGAGATGGTTTCATTGGCAAATTCCGCACGCAGCAGAAAGTCACGGTCATACGGCACGCCAAAAATGGTTTCATTTCCGTCCGTGTTGCCCGATGCCGCACGTGTGGATTCTTTCTGATCGTTATAGTAAATATGGGTGTTGACGCTGAGTCCCGGGCGGTCTACATGGAATGCCACAGATGCGAACTTTGCCTGATCCTGCATCAGTTCATGCTGCGGTGTCACCGTCATTTTCGCAGTCAGGTCATCAAACCAGTCACTTGTGCCGTAAATACGCAGTTCCGGTGCATTGCCCTGCTCCGCAGAAAGGTCGCGTTCCAGATCGGCATAGGCGATTTCGATATTTGCAAGGTATACGCCCTGTGCTTTCCAATCGGACAGGTCTACTTCCAGTTCCCCTGCCGCATTCTTATGCTTTTCCAGTTCTTCCAGAGAAATGGTCTTTACCTGTGCAGGACCGGAAACACCGTCCGGCAGGAATGCTGTCAGCTTAATGCTTTCGATTTTGCCGCTCTTGGCATAGTTGGAGGAAATCGTCACCTTGTCCGACAGATAGCCCTTTACGATTTTCGCATTGTCCTTTTCCGTTTTCACGCCTACGCTCTGGAGATCAACAGAAATCAGCGACTTCCCCGCCTTGGAATAGCAGTCAGAAGTTTCTTTGTTCTCCAGCAGGAAACCGTAGTACAGATCATTTGCCTTATTCGGCACTGTCAGGCTCTTGTTGCTGGTCTGGTTCGTTTCCGGACGATTGGCAGAGGGCGTAATGACAAGGTTGGTCTTTGCCACCTGCATAGTCGCCTTCGAAGCCGTCTTAGATGCCTCGTTGATGCTGCCAATTACCTCGAATCTCGCCGATGCTTTCAGATCACCGACCCAATCTGTCGAGCCGTACAGCTTCAGATTCATCTCCTTGAGATTGTCCAGATCTGTATTTCCGTAGATGCGTGAGAAAATGATCCGCACGCTCCGCAGACGCTGAATGGTATCCGGAACGGTATACGTAACATTGCCGTCTGCATCTGCGGTCAGGGCATCAGAACCGACCGTCAGACTGGGCACAATATTTGCCCCGGTGTCTGCGGTATAAGTTGTATTATCCCAGTCGAAAAGTTCAATTTTTTCGATGGCAGCCGCCCGTCCATCGCCGATGCCGTTCAGGACAATTTTTCGGGTGTCAAAGCCCTCTATGTCTTTCAGACAGTCTGTCGGTTCATTGCCGACACTGTCCATATTAACTTGCAGCAGTGCATGAGAACTGGTAGAACGGGAATTGTTGGTCAGCAGGAACTGATACCACGTCTGTTCCGTTTTGCTGCGGTTCGGCACAGCCAGTGTCGGATAAACGGGATATGCTATTCCGTTTTTATCATACCGGACAGACTGCACCGCAGAGGCTTCTGTGCCGTCCTTACGAATCGCATGTACGCTCGCTTTCAGCTCCGGCAGCACCTTGGACACGTTCAGTGTGACGGTATCCTCCACCGTCTGATCCAACGCGGTCTGGTCATGTTCGCCGAAGCTGTATGCCGTTTTCAGCACGCCATGCGGAGTGATGTCCCTTTCTGTGGTAGGCGTTCCGTGAATCTGCACATAGCAGTTCCCGTCATCTGCTGCATCGGCAAGCGGAATGCTGTCGCTGATACGCTGAAAATACACGGTCATGCCAGTGAGATAGGTCAGTGTGTTCCACGCAGACTTTGCAATTACCACGTTGCCGTTTTCATCAGTACCGTAATTCTCCAGATCGTCCAGCGTAATATCCGAATCGACCAATGTTTCTCTGTTTACCACCTTGCCGTGCAGTACGATCTTCTCGATCTTTGCCTTCTTCAGCAGGTTCTCACTGAGCAGGATTTTCGAGGCGACCAGTCCGCCGGCAGTGTAATCCTCATCGGGATACAGACCGGTGATGTCCAGTGTTGCCGGACTGATCTCGGAAATGCTGTCGTTGGAAATCACAAAACGAGCCGCCGCGGTATCGTCATTCAGGGAAACCGTCTGCGGATTGTTTTTCTGCACCAGATCACCGATCACATCTTCATAAACGCCTACGCCGGTCAGTGCCGGTTTCGCCTGTTCTGTGCGGATAACAGCATTTGCCTGTGTGACTTCTTTCGGCTCCGAAACCCACTTGCCCTCGCCGTCCTCCGATGCCGTCGGCGGCTGGTAATAGTGCACTTCGTAAGAGGTGTCGATCTTGTTGTCATATGTCCACAGGTGCGGAAATGCACCACGCATGGTAATCAAACCGTTGAACTCGGTATAGCGTGGGATCTCCTCCCGAAATACAAATTCTACCTCGTTACAGAATGTCAGACCAGTCTGGTTGGTCAGCACGTCGCCGATTTCCAGTGTCCAGTTCTTTTCTTCTGTCACGCCGGCATCGGTATCCTGTTCCAGATGCAGCCCCAGTTCGCCGGCAGTCTTATAGACTACATCGCCGTTTGCATCGGTAAAGCCAAACCGGATAAACTGGTTGATGTCTGTTCCGTCTACCTTGAACCAGTCTTTCAGCTGAATGTCCGGATAATGCACCGTGTCATTTTTCAGGCAGATCTGGATTTCCTGAAGGCCAAAATCTTCCGGCACATGGTCTGTAGAAACTGCGTTAAATACCGGGATATTACCGATACTGTGAAACCCGTCCAGATAGTATTCATCTACTGCACCGATACCCACTGTCTTGTCTGTCACTTCGTTGCCGTCTGCGTCCTTGACATACTTGTGGTGAGTAAAATTCTCCCATGTGTGCGGAGTGAATTTAGTAGAATCTGAATACTGTTTCGACCAGTGAATGTTGCTGCCGCCGCCGAATGAAATTGTTGTGGTCAGTCCGGAAGTGTTTTCAAATCCGGTGCTGCTGTTAAAGTTATTCGGATATGGGATCGCAACCATGTATTTTCTGGCAAAATAATGCTTTTCATTAGGATCACTCTGGTTCAGTTCTTCTGCTTTCTTCACAGAATACAGGGTATGGGACTTGTCCGATACTTCCTTTTGCAAAATAATCGTACCTGTACCGGAATAGCCATATGGGATAGTTTCCGCAGGGATATTCGAAAAATGTTCCAGATCCCACTGGGTTTTCCAGTCCGGTGTATCGGTGACATCATAGACCAGAATGCCGCCCGCATTGGGCTTTCCGATAAACTCATGATGCTGGTAAAAATCAGCCGAAAAATCTTTGTTCTGCGTGTCCGGATTTTCTTTTTCCCAGCAGAGAAGATCTTCGTCCAGAACGCTCCGCATCTTGTCCGCATTGTACTGTGCCTGCAATGTGATCAGATAGTTATCGATTGTACTGTCCAGTTCTTCTGAATCATTCTGCACTGTGACTTCGTACACCATGTAGTTATACTTCTGCCACATGACAGCTTGACTTTTGTCAGTGCTGGCATTATTCAGCTGCACAGTAGGAACGCTTTCAATTTTCGTGCTCCACTCCAAGTTGGAGTTGACAAATGTAACCGTACGCTGGATTTTGGTGCTGGTGTCCAGTTCATCGGTTGACCACCCGTTGCCGATCGGCGTATTGCCGGAATCATACAGCCCGTCATAGGAAAATTTCATTTCCAGTGTTGCCGCAGCATTTTCCGGAATGCTTACCGCATTGCTCGCCGTGTAAAACTGCATGTCAAACTTCGGCGTACAGTTTCCGCTAAGGGGATCATAGGCATTTTTCAGAGTGATTTTTCCGCGGACATAACTGTTGTTTTCCACTATCGCTCCGCTTGCATCATAGACTGTTGTCGCATTGCCGAAAGTGCTCTTGTCGTTCAGCTTTGCTTCCATGCCGATATACTCCCCTGTCTGCTGTTTGGCAGGAGGAATTTCCTCAAAGCTGTTCACCTGTACCAAAACGCCGTTGTCGTTCCAATACAAATACGGCAGCGTCAGTTCCAGATTCTGCCCGCGAACATAGCCTGAGGAAAAATTTGGGACAATATTCACAGTCAGCAGTGTTTGCTGCTGCTTCTGGATCATGTAGAAGCTGCCGACACCGTCATTGGTTTCCGGCGTCAGCGTTGCACCGTTTGAGGTAACGGCTCCGAAACCAACCTGAAATGTGCCAGAATTTCCCAACGCTGCTGCCGCCGCAAAAATCGTTCCCCAATTGCACGAAGTCAGCACCATTACGGCTGCCAGCATGCCATAAATGACACGCTTCCATATACTGATTTGTCGATACATTCCAATTCCTCCTGTCACGTGACACCATTATTTTTGTGTCAGTCATCTTCATAAGCCATATTCCTTAGATTTCAGCAATTTAGTTGAATAAAATGGCTAATTTTCTGCTTTGATTTTTATTTTGAATTGTGCTTTTTGCACATTTTTCTGTAGTTTTACGTTTACTTTAAGTATAACACTTTTATGTGAAATTGTCAATATCTATTGAAGAAAACCGCATTATACCAAACCGGCAGCTGTGCTTTGTGCAACATTCCCTTAAATTTCCTGTGGTAGTTGTTTCAATTTGTTTTTTCTCCCTTTGGATGCTGTTTTGAGAAGCCGCTTTTTTCCCTCCTGATATTACTAAGACAATGGAGCATGGCAAAATGGGAAGGTTGCAGATGTAAACTTTATATGAATTTTTAAAAACAGAAAAGGCAGCATACAAAACCGGTTATTTCACCGGATTGTATGCTGCTTAGGGAAAATGATTTTAAGGCAATACCGCACAAAGATTGTGCGACAGATGCGTCGTCAAATTTTTC
>ENA-ORTM01001151-ORTM01001151.1-human-gut-metagenome-genome-assembly--contig:-NODE-1151-length-28998-cov-5.568773_pt1 | contig 28998 bp, 17 predicted proteins | sample MGYA00241909_ERZ509182 | MGnify/ENA primary metagenome ERZ509182 (study PRJEB26280, sample SAMEA2338855) | human gut metagenome | biome: human gut; feature: human-associated habitat; material: faeces...
GCCACCAGCCATCGGCTCCTTGCCGACCATCCACGCGATCGCCAGCGCGGCCGTCACCGCGGCAACCGCCCACGGCGCAATCAGCCACGGGGTCTCGCGAATCCGCGCATATATCCAACGGGACGCATCCGTGCCGTATTCGATGCCGAGACGGTATACGACAACCAGCAATCCTGAAATCAGACCAATGACTATGCCGGCCGCCGCCATCTTCCACTTCAAGTGGTCGAATCGCGGAATCAGCCGGCGGATATCATGTGCCGCGTCGTTACCAGTCAAGCCGGGAAATTCGTTGCAGACGGTCAGTCGACCAGCGAATTGATCTGGATGACATGGTCGCGCTGTGGGCCGGTGCCGATCACGGAGATACGGCAGCCGGACAGATCCTCAAGACGTTTGACGTAATCCTGACAGGTCTTCGGCAGATCATTGAAGTCGTGGATTTGGGAAATATCCTCGTCCCAACCCGGCATGGATTCGTAGATTGGTTTCGCCGCCGCGAATTCGGACTGATCAGTAGGCATATCGTCGCGGCGTTCGCCGTTGACATCATAGGCCACGCACAACGGGATTTCCTTCAGGCCGGTAAGCACGTCAAGCTTGGTGAGCACGATGTCAGTCAGGCCGTTGACCTGAGCCGCATAACGATTGACGACCGCATCGAACCAGCCGCAACGACGCGGGCGACCCGTAGTCACACCATACTCATGACCCTGCGCACGCAGCCACTCGCCATCCTCGCCGAACAGCTCAGTCGGGAACGGACCCTCGCCTACGCGGGTCACGTACGCTTTGGAAACGCCGATCACGCGGGTGATCTTGGTCGGGCCGACACCAGTACCGGTGCATGCGCCGCCGGCGGTCGGGTTGGAGGATGTGACGAACGGATACGTGCCGTGATCCACGTCGAGCATGGTGGCCTGGCCGCCTTCGAACAGCACGGTCTTGCCTTCGTCAAGTGCCTTATTAAGCACCAGCGAGGTGTTGGCCACGTACGGCTTCAGACGTTCGCCGAGCTTGAGCAGCTCGTCGGTAGTCTCGTCCACGTCGATCGGACGACGGTTGTACAGCTTGACGAGCATCTGATTCTTCTGATGCAGGCTCGCCTCGACCTTGTCATGCAGATGTTCGGCGTTGAACAGGTCGTGTACGCGGATGCCGACGCGGTTGATCTTGTCCGCGTAGGCCGGACCGATGCCGCGGCCGGTGGTGCCGATCTTATGCTTGCCAAGGAAGCGTTCGGTCACCTTGTCGAGCGTGCGATGGTACGGCGCGATCACGTGCGCGGCTTCGCTCACCAGCAGTCGGGAGCAGTCCACGCCACGGCTTTCAAGACCGTCGATCTCCTCGAACAGCACTTCGGGATCGACGACGACGCCGTTGCCGATCACGGGGGTCACGTTCGGGCTGATGATGCCGGAGGGCAGCAGGTGCAGCGCATACGATTCGTCGCCGACCACCACGGTATGGCCCGCGTTGTTGCCGCCGTTGAAGCGGGCGACGTAGTCGACCTTCGTGCCGATCAGATCCGTTGCCTTGCCTTTGCCCTCGTCTCCCCACTGGGCACCGATCAAAACAATTCCAGGCATGTTGTTGCACCTCCGTGCGTAAGCGATTCTGTCTTAAGCCTTGCGCCTAAAGCCTTACAAAGATTACTCTTCACCCTCTACCGGGTCTGGGGGATGCTCACGGCTCCGGACCGACCGTAATCGGATTGCAACCGGTCCGAAAAACAGACCTGAAAACGCCCGAAAACAGTTCGAAAGACCGTTGGCTAGTTCAGCGCGCGCCCGGCACTGCCGAGCTGCTTGCATGCTTCGACCACACGCGCGGCCATCGCAGATTCAGCTTCACGACCCCAGGATCGCGGATCGTACAGCTTCTTGTTGCCCACCTCACCGTCGATTTTGAGCACCGAATCATAGTTGGAGAACATGTGACCGGCCACCGCACGGCTGAATGCGTACTGCGTATCGGTGTCGATGTTCATCTTCACCACGCCGTAGCTCACGGCCTGCGCGATCTCCTCCGGCGCGGAGCCGGAACCGCCGTGGAACACCAGGGCGAACGGCTTACCGGGAGTGACATCCAGCGAGTGCGCGGGGGCGGGCATTTCGCCGGCCTTGATCGCGAGCGCGACCGTGGTCTGGATTTCGTCGAGCAGTTCGGGGCGCAGTTTCACCACGCCCGGTTTGTATGCGCCGTGCACGTTGCCGAAGGTGAAGGCGGCCATGTAGCGTCCGCGCTCGCCGAGGCCGAGTCGTTGCGCGACGGCGATGCCTTGCGCGGGCGTGGAATACAGTTTGTCATTGATTTCGGCGCTGTGCCCGTCTTCTTCGCCGCCGACCGCGCCGATTTCGATTTCCAGCACGGTGTGCGCGGCTTGGGATTTGTCGAGCAGTTCTTCTGCGATGTCGAGGTTTTCATCCAGCGGCACTGTGGAACCGTCCCACATGTGTGACTGGAAGGTCGGTTCCTGACCGTGCTTCACCTGTTCGACTTCATGGTCGAGCAGGGGGCGCACCCATTCGTCCAAATACTGTTTGGCGCAGTGGTCGGTGTGCAGGGCGATGGTGATGTTGGGGTATTTCGCCGCGACTTCGTGCGCGAAGGCTGCGAAGGCAAGCGAGCCGGTGACGCGGTCGTTGACGCGTTGCCCGGAGAAGTAGGCGGCGCCGCCTACGGAGACTTGGATGATGCCATCGGATTCCGCCTCGGCGAAACCCTGGAGTGCGGCGTTCAGGGTCTGCGTGCTGGTCACATTGATCGCGGGATAGGCGTAACCGCCGCGGCGTGCGGCGTCCAGCATTTGCGCATAACGTTCTGGCGTTGCAATAGTCATGCCTCCATTATCGCCCGACCCTATCCCACTTGTCATGTGACAACATTCGCCATCTTTCCTTTCCGTTTTTCCGACCGTCCGCTCCATATCCAGGTCGCCCACCCCACTAGGGCCATATGCCGAGCGTTTTCGTCTCATATCCCGACACTTGCGGGACCGACCAATAAACATGGCGAAACCATTGCGATTGTTCCATCGGAAGTCATAGAATGTCCACCGGATCGCGCGACGAAGAGCCCAACCGGGTGTTCCCGCACGGGCATGCCGCCGCACGTAGATGTTGCGACCAATACCCGCGAGGAGGCTTGATGCACCAGGTTTTCGCCATCTTCCTTCGAGACGTGAAACGCATTCTGAAGAACCCCGTGGCGCTCGTCGTCACGCTGGGTGTGGCCATCATCCCATCACTGTACGCATGGTGCAATATCCTCGCCAACTGGGACCCGTACGCGAACACGGGCAACATCCAAGTCGCTGTGGCGAACGAGGACAAGGGCACAACCTCCACGCTGGTCGGCCATCTCGACGCTGGCCAGCAGACCGTCAACCAGCTTAAGAAGAACCATCAGCTCGGCTGGCGTTTCGTTCCCAAGCAGCAAGCCATCGAAGGCGTGGAATCCGGCAAATACTATGCGGCGATCGTACTGCCGAAAGACTTCAGCTCCAGACTAATCGGCACCGTCACCGGTAAAGGCGACCGACCGTCGATCACGTACTACATCAACGAAAAGCTGAACGCGATCGCGCCGAAAATCACCGATACGGGCGCGACCACGATCGACGAGCAGATCAACACCACTTTCGTTTCCAGCGTGGCCGACGCCGTGGCAAAGGAAGTGAAGGAGGCAGCGGGAGAAACCACCGGCAGCGTGAAAAGCGCGCAAAGCGACGTCGTCAACGATCTGACCGACACCATCAACCAGCTCGAAACCGTCCAACAGCAGCTGCGCGACACCCGTTCCACGCTCGACAAGGCCCTCACCACCATCGATTCGGCCAAACAGTCCAACATCGCGCTCGCCTCGGAAATCACCAACTCGCTTGACACCGTCGGCAAGGCGTCCGACTTGCTGAGCGAGACGCGCACACAAACCGAACGATTCTCGAACACGCTGGTCGGAGCGCTCGACAACGGCAGCACGCAACTGTCCGGCCTGCAGGTCAACGTGAGCAATGCCACCGGCACCGTGCTCAGCGGACTGAACACCACGCAGGACGCGCTCAACCAAGTGTCCAGCACCATGCATCACGTCAACGCCACCACCGGCAATGTGCTCGACGGCGTGGAGAAGGCGTTGCAGGCCAGCCAGCTGGATCCGAACAGCCAAACGTATAAGGATCTTTCCGCGCAGCTCGCCGAAGCCCGCAAACAGCTGACGTTCCAGCAGCAGCGCATCGACGCCTTCGATCAGGACACCACGGCTGCGATCAACGCGGGGAAGAACACCGCGAACGGGTTCAACGACGATGCCACCACGCTGGCGAAGAACGGCACGGCGTCGATGGCGAGCGCACGCACGACCATCACCGGCACGGTCATGCCAAATCTCAACACCGGGCTCGATACACTCAGCCTAGCCAATGGGTCGCTGTCCGGCACGCTTACCACGCTGCAAAGCACGCTGGAACAGGGCAACGGGCTGCTCGACCAGTTGTCGCGCACCGTGACCCAAACGAACACCACCATTGCTGGCACGCAGACGCAGCTCGCCAATCTCGCCAAACAGCTCAACACCACGCGCACCGATGTGGCCGCGTTGAGCAGTTCGGCGATGTTCCAGCAGCTTTCCCAAGCGCTCGGACTTGACGCGAGCGAGATCGGCTCGTTCGTGGGCGAGCCGGTGCATTTGGACGAACAGGTCCTCTACCCGGTCAAAAACTATGGTTCCGCGGTCACGCCGTTCTACACGAATCTTGCGCTGTGGGTCGGCGGATTCGTGCTCGTCGCGATCTACAAGCTTGAAGTGGACCGCGATGAGAAGATCCGCATGTACACGCCACGCCAAGGCTATATGGGCCGTTGGCTGCTGTTCGTCACGGTCGGATTCCTGCAGGCGATCATCGCCACGATCGGCGATCTCGCGCTGGGCATCCAATGCGAGCATCCGTTCCTGTTCATCCTCGCCGGCATTTTCGCCTCGTTCGTCTACGTGAACATCATTTACGCGCTCGCCGTGGCGTTCCGGCATATCGGCAAGGCCGTCGCCGTGATTCTGGTGATCATCCAGATTCCGGGCGCGGCAGGCCTCTACCCCATCGAGATGATGCCGGAATTCTTCCGCCGTCTGAAACCGTTCCTACCGTTCACCTACGGCATCAACGCGATGCGCGGGCCGATCGGCGGCATGTATGCCAACCATTATTGGATCGACATGCTCTCGCTGTTCTGGTATCTGCCTGTGGCGCTGTTCATCGGCTTGGTGGTCCGCAAGCTGGCGTTGAACCTCAACCGCCTGTTTGACAACCGTCTAGCAGACACTGATCTGATGATCACCGAACACAACGAAGGCACGGTGGAACCGTTGCGGCTCACCGAGACCGCGCAGCAGATCGCCGAGGAGTTCCCCGAACTCGCCCGCAGACGGGCGATTCATTTCTTCCGCCTGTACCCGCGCCTGGTGCGTTGGGGATTCCTCGCGCTGGCGGTACTGCCGTTCGTGTTCCTGCTGTTGCTATTCATCACGCGCATGAAGCTCGCCATGCTGCTCGGTTGGATCATTTCGATCATCGCCATCGACACGTATCTCATCGTGGTGGAGTATCTGCGCGAACGGTATGCGAATTATCTGGGCGAGGAAGTGATGAGTGCGGAAGAGTTCCGCAGTGCGATCCTGCACGAGAACCTGCTGTTCCGGCCGGGCATGCATTACAAGCCGATGCATGCCGTACGTACGAGGCTGTATGAGGCTGCGCATGGTGGTTCAGCCGGACATGCGCCTGAACATGCGGCTGGAAACACGGACGGAAATGCTGGCAGGAGTCTGCGTGAGGAGGGGAACGAACAGTGAAAATGATCTGGGGCATCTTCAAGCGGGACATGTGCCACGCCACCCGCAACGTGATCGCAGTGATCGTCTCGATGGGTCTGGTGGTGGTGCCGGCGCTGTACGCCTGGTTCAACATCGCGGCCAGCTGGGACCCCTACGGCAACACCAAGGCATTGAAGGTCGCCGTGGCCAATAACGACAAGGGTTACAAGTCGGATCTCATACCGGTGCGCGTCAACGTGGGCGAAACCATCATCAGCACACTGCACGCCAACGACCAGCTGGACTGGCAGTTCGTGAAAAGCGACAAGGCAATCGACGGGGTGAAATCCGGCGAATACTATGCGGCGATCGTAATTCCGAAAGGTTTCAGCGCCGACATGATGACGCTGTTCTCCCCCGACATCAAACACGCGCAGCTCAAGTACTATCTGAACGAGAAAATCAACCCGATCGCCCCGCATATCACCGATCAGGGCGCGACAACCGTGGTCAACACGATCGACAAAACCTTCGCCAAAACGATTGCGCAAGTCGGACTCGACCTGGCCTCAAGCATCCTACACTATTCGCAAAGCCCGCAAATGGCCGAATACATGCGCAACCTCAACGGCAATCTCACCACCATGGCGGATACGCTGAGCGGCGCATCGCAGCAGGTGACGTCGTATTCGCAGCTGCTCGGCTCGGCGAACGACATCGTGGATTCCACGGGCAAACTGCTCGCCTCGGCGACCAAAGCGGGCAAACAGGCCCAGAACGCGTTGAAACAAGGCAAATCAGGTGCCACGTCGTTCACTTCGGCAGGTGCGAACGTCACCTCCTCGGTGAACACCGCGCTCGACCAGGTGTCAGGCGCGTTCGACCAAGTAGCTGCCAAGGTAAACAAGGCGTTCGACGCGATCGGCAAGGGCTCAGACACCGCAGCCAGCCAGTTGACAACGTTGAGCGAACAAGTCTCCAGCGGCGAATCGCTGTACGACACGTACATCACAAGCCTCAACCACATGCGCGAATCGGTGGAACAACTACCGGACAGTGATTCCGCGAAACAGGCGCTGCTGGAAGCCATCGACCGGGAGATCACGCTGCTGGAAGCCGCCAAAGGCGATTCGCAGAAGCTCGCGCAGCAGCTGAAAGACGCTTCCACGCAGGTCACGCAGGATACCGCAGCCGCGGAAAGCTCCCGCAAGGAGATCCTGAACCGCATCACCTCCGCGAAGCAGTCGATCAGCAATGTGCGCGACGATTACGCCACGAACGTCAAGCCGAAAATCGACGCGCTCGCCTCCACAGTCAGCACGCTGATCTCCCAAACCGACAGCATGATCACCCAGCTGAGCGGCACCGCCGACGATCTGGACGATGTGACGGGCGATGTGGGGACGAATGTGACGTCCATCCGTTCCGCGCTCGGCGCGATCGCGAAGAAACTCGACTCGTCGGCAGCGACGGTGAAGGAGCTGATCACGAAGCTGGAGACGGGCGGGAACGCCGGTGACGGCAACAGCGATGGTGGCGACGGTGACAACGACGCCAGTTCGTCCGATTCGGGTGAATCGGACGAACTACGTGCACTGGCCACCGCCAACGCGTCCACACTGTCCACGCTGATTTCCGCGCCCGTCGCACTGCATCGCGTCTCGGTGTACCCGATTGCGAACTACGGTTCGGCCATGGCGCCGTTCTATACGATCCTGTCAATCTGGGTGGGTGCGATCATCCTGTGCGCCATGCTGAAAGTGACGATTTCGGACCGCGAGAAGGCGCATGTGCTGGGCTTGGGCGACACACTGCCGCGCAGCGCCGGCCCGTCCGGCCCGGGGAACGCCTCACGTTGGGGACTGCGCCTCGACCACGAGTATTTCGGACGGTACGCGATCTTCGCACTGCTCGCGTTGCTGCAGGGCACACTGGTTTGCCTGGGTGACACGTATTTCCTTGGCGTGCAGGCGAATCATGCGCTGCAGTTCCTTGCCGTGGGGTGGCTTGCCGCGCTCGTGTTCTCGAATATCGTGTATACGCTGACCGTGTCGTTCGGCGATATCGGCAAGGCCGTGGCCGTGGTGCTGCTGGTGATGCAGGTCGCCGGTTCGGGCGGTACGTTCCCTATCGAGACGCTGCCGAAGTTCTTCCAAATGCTCTACCCGTTCCTACCATTCCCGCACGCCATCGATGCCATGCACGCCGCGATGGCCGGATCGTACGGCAATGAGTACCTGCTTGACATGGTGTATCTCGCCTTGTTCCTGATTCCTTCGCTGCTACTGGGATTGGTGTTGCGCAAGCCGGTGATCCGGTTGAACAACTGGGTGAGCCACAATCTGGAGTCCACCAAGGTGATGTGACGAGGCGGATTTGAACGGGCTGGTTTGAGCCGGTTTAGATCGGTTTCGGCTGATACACGTGGACGCGTCATCCGGTCACCCCAGGTTGTCCGATTCGGGAGAAACGGACACTCAGGGGCACCGTGCAAACCACACGTTGATCAGAGAACCGGCAACCACCAGCACAACACCGATCCAGAACGGCATGCCCAGCGCCACGCCCAACAGAAGCGTGCTAGAAGCCGTGGAAAACAGCGGAGTCGCGTACGAACCAATCGCAAGCGTTTCCATACTGCCGTGCAACATGCCGTATCCCCAGCACGCGTAGCCGCCCGAAATCGAAGCGGCGCACGCAATCAGCGCAGCATATCCACCGATGCCGGGCGCCGTGTCCGGCAAACCGTCTCCCGAAACGAAATGGATGGTCCACAGTACAACGGCCACACAACAGAAGAAAATCGTCGTGCCGTCGTAACCGCCGGATAACGACGGCGTAAAAGTCGCATAAATCGCCCAAATAAAGGCGCCAACAAACGCGAGCACATACGGTAGGGGGTTACTGGCGATATTGTGGACCGCTTCCTGCATATCAAGGCTTTCTCCGCCAACCGCCATCGCCACACCGATGGTTGCGATCACCGCGCCAGGAATCGCTTTGGCGACCGCACCACGTTTGTGCGATACCGCTGCGGTCATCAGCACCAGCAGCGTCGGCCACAAGTAGTTGACAAGGCTGACTTCCACGGATTGCGCGTTCGTTGTGGCCAGGCCAATCGACAGCGAGATTGACGCCTCGTATGCGATGAACATGAGTCCGCCTGCGACGAGGTACTTGCGTGGCGCTTGGCTAATCGGTTTCGGCCGTCGCACGATGAGCAGGAGCATGCCGCCGACAGTGTAGATGAGCGCCGAGCCGAGCGTGGCACCGAACGATTCGGAAACGAGTCGCACGAGGCCGGCCATGAAGCCCCACAGGACGATTGCGAACAGGCCGATGAGTGTCGCCGCGTGTGATACGGCATGGCCAAATAGGGGGGTACTGGGGCGTTCGCCTGCGGATTCGGCGGGAAGTTTCTGATCCGTATTCACGGATTCCAGCCTACCTGCCGCCCACCCCGCATGTCCGATTCACCAGAATCGGACATTCCTGCGACCTGCGATGCCGCAAAGCATCAGCAGCTTGTCATAAACGTCGCGTTCCACGCCACCATCTTTCGGTTGCATTGCGACTCGCAACCGAATTTTGCGACGCAACCGACAGTTGCGCGACGCGAAGTTGATTTCACGGGTCTTTTACGGCAATAGAAAAACCCTTGGAATTCCAACGATTCCAAGGGTTTCGAATGGAGCGGATGACGGGAGTCGAACCCGCCTTTAAAGCTTGGGAAGCTTTCGTTCTACCGATGAACTACATCCGCAAGGTTGTGCCTTTTGGGCACGAAACTTCAGTTTAGCACGCAACGGATGCGTATGCGGACACAGACCGACATGCGATACCAATTTTCCGCAATATCACGGAGACTCAACCACGCGGCCGCTGCGAATAGTCGCGAGAATATCTGCCAGCCGAGCCGCCCGAATCATGCGCGGATCCATACTGCGTTCCAAATTGCGGCCCACCGGCACCAGCCATCGCAGAACGTCCGCCTTGCCGAATATCCGCCGCCGCAACGCCGCTCGTGGCATAGCCACCGGCCAAATATCCGGACTGCACGCCCTGCTGACGCATCTCCTGCCCCATCTGCATCAGCCGCGCAATGCGATCCGAGGTCGGCGGGTGCGTAGAAAACAGCTTGGAGAAACCTTCCGCCGAAAACGGATTGGCGATCATCATCGCAGCCACCGACTGCGTTCCCGCGGTCTTCTTCATCGGCATCGCGGCCGCGCCGCCGGAAATCTTGTTCAACGCGGAAGCGAGCGCCTCCGGATCTTCCGTAAGCATGGAACCATCTTCGTCAGCATCATATTCTCGCGTACGTGAAATCGCCATCTGAATAAGCGAAGCGGCAATTGGCGCAAGAATCGTACTCAACAGCACACCCAGCAATCCCAAGCCGCCGGAATCGGAACCTTCGCGGTCGTCACGGGAACGGCCGCCGCCGAAATACATGAGCGAATATCCGAGATACGAGATGACCGTCGCCATTGCGGACGCAATCGCGGATGTCAGGATGTCGCGGTTATAGACGTGCATGAGCTCATGACCGAGAACGCCGCGGATTTCACGTTCGTTGAGCATCTGCAGAATGCCCTGTGTGCAGCACACCGCTGCATGACGCTCGTTACGTCCCGTAGCGAACGCGTTGGGACTCATGGTTGGGGCGATATAAATACGTGGCATAGGCTTGCCCGCCTTTGCCGACAGTTCGCGCACGATTTTGTACAGTACCGGCGCTTCCTGCTCGCTGACTTCCTGCGCGTGCATGCTGGCGATCGCCAGCCTGTCGGAAAACCAGTAGGATGCGAACGTTGAGCCAAGTCCGATGAGAATGTAGATACCAAGTGTGCGCTGACTGCCACCGGTCGCCCACCAAATGAGCATGATGACGCCCCACATCAACGCGAATAACAGCGTTGTCTTCAAGCCATTGCAATGGCCATGCACCTGCAATTTGCCGTTCATGGGCACCAGCGTAGAAACGGAGTCTGAGTTTTTGCTGGATATGCGCTGGAGACTGGGCCGTGGGAAGGACTAGGGGCAGTTGCGGAAGTTCGCACGCTCAGCTTCTCCCGGATGTCCGATTCTGGCGAAACGGACAAGCAGCAGGTCTTTCGCGCACATTACATGTCCGATTCACCAGAAGCGGACAAGTACAGGATAAAAAACGTCTTGGGTGTCCGATTCTCCAGAATCGGACACCCAAGACGCATGAAAGAAGCCTGAAACCTATCAGACTGGGTTTCAAACACCCACCTCACGCATGAGCCAGTGCGCGCATCTGCTCCGGGTCGATGACCTTCTTGTGCTCGCGGCCTTCCTTCGCGCCTTCGGCACGTTCGAACGCGTCGACCTTCTTCCAACCGGCGAAGTCAATCGGCCTGACACCGCGCGACTCCAGCAGTCGGTCGATGGATTCCGGATCGCGGTCCGCCGCCACACGACCACCTTCGGCTGCCTTGGACAGATCCTCCAGCATGTTGGTGACGATGAGCAGCGCGTCGGACTTGGTGGAGCCGATCAGTCCGACCGGGCCGCGCTTAGCCCAACCGGTGGCATACAGACGTTCACGCACCTGCGCGCCGTCCTCGGCCGAAGCGGTCGTGGTGATGCGTCCGTCACCGTTCGCGTTCGCCAGATGCGCGTGACGCTCGTCGTACGCGATGCCCGGCGCGGTGGCCGGCTTGTAGCCGATCGCATGGTATACGGCCTGCACCGGATACTCCTCGAATTCGCCGGTGCGGCTCATCTTGCCGTCAGCCGACGTTTCGGTCTTCTCCACGCGAATGCCAACGACCTTACCGTCCTCGCCCAGCACTTCGACCGGCGCGGAATTGAAGTGCACATAATACTTGCGATCAGCCGTATTACCCTCGTAATCCACGTCACCGTCATCTTCCATGTCTTCCGCCATCTCACGAATCGTGAACAGCTCTTCGACCATCTGACGGGTCAGCTTGTCTTTGCCGGCCTCTTCAATCGTGTCTTCATCCAAATCGAAATCGTCTTCGTTAATGATCAGCTGCACTCCCGGCAACTTCTCCATCTCACGCAATTCCTGCACGGAGAACTTGGCTTGCGCCACACCGCGGCGGATGAACAGGTGCAGCACGCGAGCCTTGTTCGCCTTGACACCCTCGTACACATTGTCTGGAATGTCAGTGCGTTCCTTCAGATCGTCGGCATTGCGCATGAGTTCGCGCGCCACATCCATGGCCACGTTGCCACCGCCGATCACGGCGACTTCCTCAGCGTCGAGCGGCCACTCGCGAGCGCCGGTCGGATAACCGTCGTACCATTCCACAAACTTGGCTGCGCCATACACGCCATCCAGGTCGGCGCCCGGCAGTCCAAGCGGCTTGTCTTCAACGGCACCGGTAGCGAACAGCACTGCGTCGTAGCGTTCCAGCAGCTCGTCGAGCGTCACGTCCTTGCCGAATTCCACGTCGCAATATAGGTGGATGTCGGGGTTGTCGAGCGTCTTTTCGAGCGCCGACGCGATGAATTTGATGGACGGGTGGTCGGGGGCCACTCCGTAGCGCACCAGGCCGAACGGCACAGGCAGCTTTTCGAACAGGTCGATGCGCGCGGCAGTGCCGAGGCCAAGTCCCTCGCCGAGCTTCTTCAACTGGCGCAGGAAAATGTCAGAGGAGTAGACGCCTGCAGGGCCGGCGCCGATTACAGCAATACGAAGTTCATTAGTTTCAGTCACGCGCTCTAGCCTAATGCATTCCCTGCATTTGCGACAGGGGTGCTTATGCACTTTCTTACGACTTCTTCGCCTTGTGCGCACTGGCGTTGGTGTTTGCACTGAATCCAGATGAATCCAACGTGTGGGTGCATTAATCGTACGCGATGAGCGCGGCAGATGCACGTACAATCGCAAGTAGTCGCAGAATCGCGGGATGTAGGAATCCGAAATATCGGAATTCGCCCATCCCGCAATCGCAAACAAGTACTTATCAAGTACCAAGCAATCGTAAGAAGGTGGCAATGCGCATTCACATCACATATACCGGCGGCACCATCGGCATGATTGACTCGCCGAACGGCCTGATTCCGGGAGCCGACACTCGCGGATGGCTGTTCCGCCTGCTGGAGGACGCGCACATGGACGCAAGCCTGTTCACGTTCACCGAGCTTGATCCGCTTATCGACTCGTCGAACGCGACGCCCGACAATTGGCAGACGATGGTTGACGACTTGCGTGCGCATCACGATGATGCCGACGCGTTCGTGGTGCTGCATGGCACCGACACGATGAGCTATTCGAGCGCCGCGATTTCGTATGCACTGGCTGGTTTCGGCAAACCGGTGATTTTCACGGGCTCGCAGCATCCGCTCGGCAAAATCGAATCGGATGCCATTGCGAATGTCACGGGCGCGCTGAACGCCGCGATGAGCGGACGATTCCACGGTGTGGGACTGTTTTTTGGACATCACCTGTTTGCCGGAAATCGCGTGAGCAAGTCGTCGAGTTGGGCGTTTGAAGGATTTTCGGCGCCTTCCGTCGGACCGCTGGCTCGTACGGGCATGCCATGGCACTGGTATGCAGACGATGTTGCTTCGGTCGGTTGCGGCTGGACGTCACCTCAGCCTTACTCCCGTCACGATGTTGCTGTGATTGATATGGCGCCCGGCATTTCCGCGGCGCGATTGGAAGCGATGCTTACGCCGCATCCGGAAGCGGTATTGCTGCGCGCGTACGGCGTCGGCAATGTGCCGAGCGACGAACCGGGATTGACCGACGTGATTGCCGACGTGCTGCATGACGATGTTCCCGTTGTGATCGCGTCGCAATGTCAGCAGGCGGAAGTGCTGCTCGGCCATTACGAGACGGGAGATGCGATCGCTCGTGCCGGCGCGATCGGATCCGGTGATATGACGCTGGAAGCCGCGTATGCGAAAATCATGTTCCTGCTGTCGCAAGGCGTGACCGGAGCCGACTTTGGCAAGTGGATGCGCGTGTCGATCGCTGGAGAAATCTCGCCAAGCTCGTTGTAAACGCTTCCCCAAAGCGCCGCGCACGACACCACTCCCCGCAATCACGCGGATTCGCCGCGGTCGAAAAGCACAGTGAGCGCCCACAGAATGCTGACCACGTCAATCACCTCCTGCATGAATGCGCCAACGACCACGGGAATCAGGTTGAATGCGGCTGCGACCATGCCGATGATGGCGAGGCCGAGACCGATCAACACCGCCTGAAGCATCACGTTTTTCGTACGGCGTGCGATGGCGATGGCACGCGGCACAGAGGCGATATCATCATTCATGATGACCACTTGCGCGGATTCGGAAGCTGCGGTGGACGTGCCGTCGGTCATGGCTATGCCGATGTCGGCGACTGCAAGTACAGGGGCATCGTTGACGCCGTCGCCGACCATCATGGTGACTTGGCGATTCCTGGATTCGCCAGTTATACGCCGCATGATGCGGGCGGGCATGGACTGGTTTTGGTGCGTGGACTCGGTGGCGTTCTTAACAGCGGCAACCTTATCTTCAGGGAACAGCTCGGATTGTACGTCATCGATACCGACCTCATTTGCGATGATGCGGGCGGACGCTGCCTTGTCGCCGGTAAGCATGGACAGCTCCTTGATGCCAAGCTCATGCAGGCGGGCCAAGGAACGTTTCGTATTCGCACGGGGCACGTCGCGAAGCACGATGCGGGCGGCCAGTTTGCCGTCGATCGCCACGTATGCGGCCATCTCGTCCGGCGCAAGCGAAGCGAACAGCGAGTTTGCGGTTTCGGACTTGCGGACGGGCGTCGTCTGCGACGCCTCAGCGGAAGGGGTGATGAAGGGGGTTACAACTGTAGACTGCGCATCGTCAGACATTCCGTCTCGTACTCCTAGGGTGTCCGATTCTGGAGAATCGGACATGTAGCGTTCACCCGACGCATGCAGGACCGGCGTGAATCCGGATTCGTCGGCCGTCACATACGCAAAACGCCCCACACGCACCCGATGCCCATTCACTTCGCCGGAAACACCTTTGCCTGAATCCTCCACAATGTTCTTCACCACCGGATAGTCGCGCCCATGCCCAGACAGATCACGCTCAGCGCACAACCGCTGCCCCGACGTATACCGCGCGTACAAGTCGTCCATGGCCTTGCGCCCGGCCGCCGCAATGCCTTTCGACAGAATGTGCACCGAGTAACTTTCCACCACACCGGCCATCATGAGAATATGGTCTTCATTGAACGGCGAACTCGTTTCGAACGGCTTCTCCACGCGCACGACCTGCGGTTGCTTGACGGTAAGCGTGCCGGTTTTATCGAAGAAAATATGCGATACGCGACCTAGATTTTCCAACACGTCCTGTGCTTTAATCAAGATTCCCGCTTTGGCAAGACGCCCTGTTCCAGCCACATACGCAACCGGTGCGGCAATCAGAAGCGGGCAAGGCGTGGCGAGAACCAGCACCTGCGCAAATCGCAGCGGCAATCCGGAAACCGCCCATGCAATCCCAGCAATCGCAAGCGAAAGCACGGTAAACGGCACTGCAAGCATATCCGCGGTCTTCACGACAGCGGGGCGCGACTCTTGCGCCGACGAAACCAGCTCGAGAATCTTCTGATACTGCGAATCCTGCGCAAGTTGCGTGGCACGCATGGTCAACGTGGTCGAGCCATTAACTGCGCCAGACATCACGCGAGCGCCCGCATACACTTCACGCGGCACAGGCTCGCCGTTGATGTTGCTCAGGTCCAGCGTGGCCACACCCGACAGCAACTCGCCGTCGACAGGCACTGTTTCGCCAGGCAGAACCAGAATCACGTCGCCGAGCCGCACTTGATCGACGGGGACCGTTTCGAAGCGCTCTCCAGCCGCATCATACGTTTGCGAAGCATCTTTTGTGTCCGATTCTGGAGATTCGGACACATAATCATGCTTCCCACCGTCTTGGTTGTCCGTTTCTGCAGAATCGGACATTCTGACGGCACGGAATCCGTCGGCTGTCACGTCAGCCGTATGCTCGCTGCCCGTCGCATGCACATGCCCGCGCACTCCCGGCAGCGCAACCACGTGCGCAGTTCGGGGCGCCGCGTCAATCAGCGCAGTCAGGTTGCTTTCGGCCTTCGACTGTGCGAATTCCTCGATCGCCTCGCCGGATGAGATCATCAGCACCACGGCCCAAGCGGCCCAATACTCCTGCACTGCAACCGTCGACGCAATCGCAACGACCGCCAGCAGATCAACGCCAACATGGCCGTGCCGCAGATCGTCAATCATGCCACGCACCGTCACCACAATCGTGTATGCGACCAGCGCGATCACTATCCACTGTCCAGCACCCGGATTAAACGCGCTCAGCCAACCAAAGCCAGCATGCAAATCGTGAGAAACCCACGCAGCCTCGCCCCACGGCCTCCACTCCCCCAGCAATGCCAACGGAATCGCGGCCAGAATGGTGATCGGCAATAACGGAACCTGCTTGCACAGTCGCCAGCAAATATCGATGATTCTACGCATGAGAATCTCCTTACGCTCGTATCGGACGCCTTGTTAACCCATCGGCGCCTCGCCCGCGCGAGCCATCGATACACGGCGTAAAAAGATATTTCCAGCGTAGCAAACATTTGCGATTTTCGTGTCGCAATTGCCAAAAATAGAAAAGCAGGACTGTACAATTGTTCGCACAGTCCTGCTTCTTCTTTTAACTTTTATTGGTTTTCCGCGGTTTTAACGTTCTCGCGATGACGTTCACAAGACGTTCTTGCGATTAAGCAACTCCAGTCGCGTCTTCGCCGTCAGCCTATCGGGTGGTCATCACCCTTATTTCAGCCAGCCGCAGCCGACCGCAGCCATCCACGGCCAACCGCGGCGGTCCGTCGTGCTTTACCACAGGCCGAACGGGTCGAACAGGCCGCCTCCGTCACCGTAGCCGTTGCTACCATTGCCGCCGCTCTGTCCATTTCCGTTGCCGCTATTGCCGCCGTTACCATCGTTACCGTAACCGTTGCCATTGCCGTTCTGGCTCTGGCCATCATTGCCGTTGTTCTGCTGGTTCTGGCTGTTGGAGGAGTTCGTCTGGGATTCCTCCTGGTCAAGCGTCACGTCAAGCTCCATGGTGTTGCCGTCACGCACGACCGTCAATGTCACCTTGTCATTCATGGCGGAGGCGCGCACGTAGCCGAGCAGCGAATAGTTGTTGTTCACCGCCTTGCCGTTGAACGCCACGATGGAGTCACCAGCCTTCACTCCGGCCTTGGCTGCCGGGCTGTTGTCGACCACGGACTGCACCTGCGTGCAACCGCGGGTCACGCCGTCCGCCTCAACCGTGGAGCTCTTGATGGTGACGCCGAGCGCCACATGCTGCACGGTGCCGTTGTCAATGATTTCGTTGGCCACACGCTTTACCAGGTTCGATGGAATGGCGAAGCCGATGCCGATGGATCCGGCTGTGCCGGAAGACGTTGTGGTGGATGCGATGGACGAGTTGATGCCGATCACCTGGCCGGCCGCATTGAAGGTCGGACCGCCGGAATTGCCTGGGTTGACGGCCGCGTCGATCTGCACGGCGTTGGTGACGATGTCGTTGTTGTTGTCATCGGCCACGGTCACCGGGCGGTTGAGCGCGGAAACGATGCCGACGGTTGCGGTGTCATCGTAGCCGAGCGGGTTGCCGATGGCCATCACGGATTCACCCACGGCAAGATTGTCGGAATCGGCAAATTCCGCGGCCTTCAGACTGCTCGGAGGATTGTCGAGCTTGATTACGGCCAGATCGGTGGTAGTGTCAGTGCCGACGATTTGCGCTGAGTAGATGGTGCCGTTGGCAAGCGTCACTTGAATCTGCTTCGCGCCGGAAATCACATGGTTGTTGGTGACGATGTAGCCTTTGTCACTGATGATTGCGCCGGAGCCTTTGGCGCTGCCGTCGCTGGTTGCCACGTCAATGGACACCACAGAATCGGACACTTCTTTCGCCACTGCGCTCCAGTCTGCGGCCTCGCCGGATTTGGCTTTCGCCGAACCAGATCCGGACGTGTTGGATTTCACGCTGGCCAGTGAGCTGGAGGTGGGTACGGTCACCCATCCATTGGTGATTGCCGCGTAGCCGACTCCGAGGCAGAGGACCGCGGAAACAAGTGCCGCCACCACGCCGGTCATCACATGACCGGTCACGCCGGAAGCGAACTTCGGCTTGGCTGCAGCGCCATTTTGCTGCGGGGTACCGAACGGATTACCGTTATTCGGATTCCCAAACGGATTACCGTTATTCGGATTATTCGGCCCGGCCGGCGGCACGTTGGCACCGCCTTGCGCCGTGGGCTTCATGAACGGATTACCGTTATTCGATTGCGCGTTCTGCTGATTGTTCTGCTGATTTCCACCCACATACGGATTTCCGAAGAAAGGATTGCGAGGCCGCTGCGACTGCTGCGGAGCCTGCCCGTATGTGCCATATTGCGGCTGCGGAGGCATGTTCGGCGCGTCACTCGCCGTACCGTTCGCGGCTGCGGTGTCATCAGCCGGCTGCGTCGGCACGGGACCGTACGCACCATATTCCGGTGCCGGACGGTACTGCTGGGCCGGCGCATCCTGCGCGGAACCGCCAACCACGGTACGCTCACCCGCTGCGGAAGCGTAATCCGGAGTATCACCCGCCGCAGCCGCGGATTCCGCCGAAGCGTCGTCGTTCGCAACAGGCATGGCGGCCGTCGGCTGATTCTCAATACCGCTCTGCACGTCAATCGGTTCGGTAGCCGACTCTGCAGCATACGGCTCGCCTGCGTAAGTTTGCGTCTGTTCCGCATCAACCGGCGGCATCGGCACGGTCTGCTGTTCGTCATTCTGCGGCTGCACGGCGTTCTGGTCGTTCTCTTCAGCCATTTTCGCTCCTTATTCGTCTCGCGGCATTTCACAAATCAGCAATCGTGCCGCTCGAACTGCTATCTACGAGTAAAGATACTCGCTCTGGAAGTTTCCTGAATGTTTGTTGAAAGTAGCAACCAAATACGTTCAACATCACCATTGAATCTGAAAATCGCGCCAAAATGCGATCGGCACCTTCATCGCACGTTCCGCATCTTCCTTGTTTTCATTTCACCAATCGCATTCTTTGCAGCACTTTCAGGAATCGCCGTTATCGCATAAAATATTTCGCATGACAAGCCTCATCGAATCATCTACTGACACAGCGCAAGACACGCAAAACGCGGCAACCGCAGTGTCCGAGAATCTCATCGAACATCCACGTGGAGCGGAACCAGGCAAGCCGGGCCGCCGCGACGCCTTCTATTTCGAGCAGAAAACCCGCCTTCCCGACGCGGCCGACGGCAAGGGACGCGGCGGCGCACGATACGGCCGCACCGGCACCATTCATACCCCCCACGGCGATATTCACACTCCGGCGTTCGTGCCCGTGGCCACGCAGGCCGCGATGAAAGCCGTGCTGCCCGAAACCATGAAGGACCTCGGCGCACAATGCCTGCTGTCCAACGCGTTTCACCTGTATGAACGCCCCGGTGAGCAAGTGCTCGACGAAGCCGGCGGCCTTGCCAAATTCATGAACTGGAACGGTCCGACCTTCACCGATTCCGGCGGTTTCCAAGTGCTTTCGCTCGGCGCGGGCTTCAAGAAAACCCTCGCCATGGATGTGACCGGAATGAAATCAGACGACGTGATCGCCGAAGGCAAAGAGCGCCTCGCGTTCGTAGACGAGGACGGCGTAACATTCAAATCGCCGCTCAACGGCTCACTGCACCGTTTTTCCGCCGAAATATCAATGGGAATCCAGCATAAGATCGGCGCCGACATCATGTTTGCATTCGACGAGCTGACCACACTGATGAACACGCGCGGCTACCAGGAGCGTTCCGTAGAACGCACCTACCGTTGGGCGCAGCGTTGCGTTGCCGAGCATAAGAGGCTTACCGAAGAGCGCGTCGGTAAGCCGTATCAGGCGCTGTATGGCGTGGTGCAGGGTGCGAATTATGAGGATTTGCGCAGGCATGCGGCTGAACAGATCGCTTCGCTGGATTTCGACGGCGTCGGTATCGGAGGCGCGATTGAAAAGCGCATTATCGGCGACACTTGCGCTTGGATTTGCGATGCGATGCCGGAAAGCCGACCGCGTCACGTACTCGGCATCGCTGCAGTCGACGACATTTTCGCATGTGTCGAGAATGGTGGAGACACGTTCGATTGCGTCGCACCGGCGCGTTGCGGCCGAAATGGCGCGATTTTCACGCGCGACGGACGTTACAACATCAAGCGCGCGCAATTCAAGCATGATTTTGGCCCGCTTGAAGAGGGCTGCGATTGCTACACGTGCACGCATTATTCGCGTGCTTACGTGGATCATGCGTTGCGCGCCCGCGAATTCAACGGTTTCACATTGGCCACGATCCACAACGAGCATTTCTTCGTGAAGCTGCTGGACGACATTCGCGCGTCGATTGACGGCGGATATTTCGACGAATTCCGCGACGAAGCCTTGGCCCGCTTCTACGCCAACGGTTCCCGCGGCTAATGCATTTCACGTGGGCTTTCTGCCCAAACGAATGCTGAACCACACTTCCGCATTCCAAGGCGCCGACGAACAAACCCGTCGGCGTCTTTTTTTCATGCGTGTCGCGCCGCTTGAATTTTCCTACGGAAAATGGCGGCGCGACACGCCGATTTGAGGTTGTGTGGGTTTTGGTGTAGATTAATTCACTGTCTGCGAGCGTGGCGGAATGGTAGACGCGCTGTCTTCAGGTGGCAGTGAGTGTATGCTCGTGGGGGTTCAACTCCCCCCGCTCGCACCATGATGAAAGACCGGAGCCGAAAGGTTCCGGCCTTTTTCGTTTCCCAAGCGGCAGTAAGGCTCAGCGGCTCCCGACACCTCCAGTGACTGGAAAAATCAGGACTCGTGGTCGGACGTGCGCACCATAAGTGTCCGATTCTCCAGAATCGGACAGTTTGTGGAGAATGGTTAGCGCACGAGGAAGACCATGATGATGATCATAGCGAAGCCGGTCAGGTCGGTGAAGGTGAACGTTTCGCCAGCCCATGCCACTGCGGTGATGGTGGCCATGACCGGTTCGCTGGTGCCGAGCATGGTGGCACGCACCGCGCCAACGCGCATCACGCCTGCCATGTAGAGCCAGAACGCGAGGAACGTGCCGCATACGATGGTGTAGAGCAGCAGGAGCACGCCTCGCGCGTCCAGTGCGGGAATGTTCGCCCACGGTTGCGCGAACGGGCATAGAATGAGTCCGGACATAAGGAATGTGATGCCGTTGATGGTCATGTTGCCCCATTTGAGCATGAGCATGACCGGCAGGATGGACATGGCCGCGGTGCTCACTGCGTCAACCAGTCCCCATGCGAGCCCCTGCCATGGCAGCGACAGCGAGGCGAAGTTGCCGCCGGTGGCGATGAGGAACGTGCCTGCGAATGCCAGGAGCACGCCGACCAATTCATGCTTGAGAGGCAGTCGTTTGACGCGCAGGCATACCCAGGTGAGCACGAAGACTAGGTTGAGCGTCTGCAATACGGTGGCGGTTCCGGAGTTCGTCCAGTCGATGGTCATCAGGTAGGAGACCTGCACCAGAAGTACGCATATCAGCGTGGTGACCAGATATTTCGGATACGATTTGACGTCTTTGACCGCTCCGGCGAGTTTCTGCGGCGTGGTGATGGCCGATCCGACCAGGAAGATCAGGCTGGCGAATAGCGCGCGCACGCAGGAAAGCCAGACCGGATCCAGCTGGTAGTCGCGCATCAGCAGTTTGGCCACGGTGCTGTTCATGCCCCACATGGCACCACCCAGCAGTGTCATGCCAGTGCCGATGAGCAGACTTTTCGGCGTCTGCTCCAGCACATGTTCCATTTTTTTCGCGGTTTTTTTCGCATTTTTTTGCGATTCGGAAGTTTTCTGCGATTGCGACGCCTGTCCCGACGTTTGCTTTGCCACGGCCTATCCTCGCTCTCTCCACGGCTTTCACGGCAAATTCACGGCGATTGTAACGCACACGGTGCGCATACTAAACGTCAGTTATGCAAAACAGATTTATTCCGCCAAACTTGCGTTCGGTGCCGCCAAAAAAACGAGGATTTTGTCAAGATATGATTCGAGTACGGCATTCGGCATGGAGAAAATTTCGTGCAATGACTGGCTATACCGCACTTTTTCGATGGAACCGCCACCTTCTCGCACACGTTCAACGAAGTCATCTTGTGGTCCGTTGAGCACCCACACGTCGCGGCCGGCTTGGAATAGCAATACCGGGGCTTCGATGGCTCCGCACATGTCGGGTTTGAGCACGGCTCGGGAAAGCGCCATCGCCTGGTTTGCCCAATCGAAAGTGGCAGCATTGGTCTGGCATGACTTGTCTGTCAAGCGCTGTTTGTGGAACCAGCGGATGCGTGCTTCGGAGGCTCCCTTGTAATCGTCGAGATTGAGGTTTCCGTCGAAATCGGTATGGCCGAACACGCGCGATCTGCCGAAGCCAAGCCCGCAGATCACGCCGACCACAATGCGTGCAATCCACGTTGGCATGCCGACCACCGGCGCAATCATCGGCGCGGACAGCACCGCTTTGTCGAACAATGACGGGTAGCGTTCCAGCACGGCCGCGCCGATGCCGCCGCCCATGGAATGGCAGTACAAGTACATTGGGCCATCTCCAGCCACTTCGCGACCCACGGTCTGCGCGAACGTGGCGAAATCGGCCACATACCGGCGCCAATCGTCGATCCATACCAAGCTCGGGTTGCTCATGTCGTGCGTGGAATGGCCATGTCCGCGATGTTCGAACACGCATACGGAATAGCCGGCCAGTAGGAAGTACCACACCATTTCGCTGTATTTGCGTCCGAATTCGGTGAATCCGTGCGAAATCACCACCGCACCGCGGAATATGCCCGATGCGCCGTCTTCACGCAATGCGTCGAATTTGTGCGCGTCGTAGCAGTAGTAATGCAACCGTCCAGAATGCTCCAGCTTAGGTAGCATATTGCCGTCCCAATCAACGGTGGCAGGTTCCATCCAGCCCTCCGCCATGCAGTTACGCAGCGCAGGCAGTACCGTTTCGTCCATTTCGGCGTCGTAGCGCGCCTCATCGATGAGCGTGATAGTCATGAATTCCATCTTAGGCGAACAAAGCCAAGACAAAACTAAGCACAAGCATGTGCGCTGTATAACGATGTATCAACAGTGCGTCACGCACTGTATCGCCACCCCGCGCGTCATCCTCGCATACTATGGAAGCATGAAATGTGTTTCACTACTGATGGTGGTGACGTTGTCTCTCACCAGCACACCAGCATATGCGTATGCAACAACTCCCGTTGACGGCAACGACGATATCTCCACTGCCGCGAATCCCAACTGCCCAACATGGCTGCAATGGCTGTGTGGGAAAAGAAAGTGATCGCATAATGACCACGTCGGAAAAGCATCCTAAGATTCATCGCATCGCGCTGGTCGACAATGATCCGCGAGCGCTGGATTCGCTCAGTGCCGTCATTGCCTGCAAAGTGCCGACCGCATATGTGGTGTGGACTGCGACTTCTGGCGATGAGGCAATAGAACGCTGTCAGGACGCGAACAGCAATGTCAGTTTGTTGATTCTTGATATGTCGATGGAAGGTTTGCAGGGGCCTGCTACTTGTCGTCGGTTGCGTTTGATGGGCAAGCATATGCCGATTCTTGGTGCGACGAGTTTTTCCATCAAGAGTTATCGGGACAAGCTGGTGGAGGCTGGTGCGCAGGGTCTGGTTGGTAAGGAGAATGCCGACCAGTTGGCGCAGATTATTATGCGTATGTGCAATGGCGAGGTGATGGAGGGGTTTGAGACGCCTGCGTTGGCTAATTTGCGTATTAGTAGGGAGGCTGAGACTGCGCCTTCGCTCACTGTTCGTGAGGAGCAGATTATTTCTTTGTGTGCGGAGGGCATGCTTGATCAAGAGATTGCCGAGCGTTTGGGGATTTCCGAAGCCACCATCCGCAAGCATATGCAAAGTATTTTAAGGAAGCTCAACTGTAAGACTTCGCGTCAGGCAGTGGCATTGTGGGTGAGGTCCAATGCGTTCTAAACCTGCAGCTCAGTACATTACGTGGCGGAATCGTGTGCGCACGTTGCATCCGAATTTGTGGCATCCAATCCGTTTTACCATCATGTTGATCGTGCTCGTATGGACCGTATATGGAGTTTGTTACGAACCGCCTACCGACATATCTGGCGTGGTTTGGATTGCGATGCTGGTTGCAGCGCTCGTGGTATCTCCATTATTCCCAAAAAGCATGTCGGTGGCGATTATTGTGATTGCCTATGCTGGCGATTTGTTTACCTCTTACGCAAGTTCGGGTAATTCTCTTCCCACGCATCTCTACGCTTATGGCCTGCTTGCGTACAGTACCAATATCATTATCGCGGCAGCGCTGTTCACATATTACATTGCTACTATCCTGCTGATTTCGCCTCCTGGCCCAGGCACTAACCCTGTCTCCATGATCAGCATGTATGCCATGGTGCTGCTGCTCGGCAGGGCGTTGAGTTGGAGCGAGAAAACGACGCGGAAGCGTTTTGAAGCGGCGCAAAACAAGAATCGGTTGCAGGAGTTGGAAAGCCGCGCACGCATTGCCGACGCTATTCACGATGCGGTGACGGGCGATTTGTCGGCGGCGGCGTTTGTGGCACAACGGCATGTTGACGGCGTTTCAGGCAGCCCTAGTGCCACTGCCGGAAGCCCTGTCAGCGCAGCCGATGCAGCCGACGCCGAAGACTGGCGTCAGATCAACGAATACATTCTTTTCGCATTGACGAATGTGCATCGCGTTATCGACGAATTGAATATGGATGCCACCGTCCTCCCCGGCGATGCTGACGGCGAAGCGCTGGCCAATCTGCTGCGAGCCACCATGAACGACGGCGACCGACGTTTGCGTAAACTCGGCTTCGAAATCACGTCCATACGGCACTGTGCGGGTGGCAAACCGAGTGCATCGCGGGAGACCGCCGAGCTTGTCAATAATCTGCTGCGTGAAATCTATGCGAATATCGCTCGTCATGCTGCCCCGGGAAGCAAGGTTGATCTTTCGGTGATACTTAGACCGAATGCCATTGAAATCACTCAAATCAATCCCATGAAAGAAGGGATAGCCGGAGCTGACGGGCACGATAACGAACTTCCTGGCGGCCATGGGCTTGCCTCGTTCAAGAAGCAACTTGAATCACATCAGGGCACGCTCACCGCGTCCGCGCAGGACGGCAGTTGGACGCTTTTCGCGTATATTCCGGTGACTGTCATCGACGATTCGCCGGGATTGTTTGAGCAAGTGCAGGCGTGATCGTGCATATTGCTATTGCAAATCTGACGTGATTCACGTGTTTTCTGATGTGATTCACGTTTCGACTTTGCTTGATATTCACCTATTTCTAACGATTTTCGGCTTTTCCAAGCCCAAATTGGGGGGGGTACACAAATGTGGTACCCCCTCGCTTGCGAAGTCGCTTTCGCCTGTTTTATGTTGGCAATCGAGAAGGGAACGCGTTCGCCCACGACGCTCGGATGCTTGGCAGTCCGTGAGTCGCGGGGGAACGCGTTTTGCTTTTGTTCGTCGCTTTTGCTTGCGCTGTTGCAGCCATCATTACAGCGCTATCGGCTCAGCACTACCGTTCCAATGCTTCCGCGAGGAAATCGCGCTGCAGGATCAGCAGATTTTCAGCGACGGTTTCGTCATTGGTCATATGCGTGATGCCGGTCAGCGGCAGGAACGTGTGCTTGCGTCCGGCTGCCATCAGCGCTTGGCTCAGGCGTAGGCTGTGCGCGATCGTCACATTGTCGTCGGCGAATCCGTGAATGAGCATGAGCGGGCGATCAAGCTGAGGCGCGTCGGAGATGATGCTGTTACGTTCGTACACGGCCGGATCAAGACCCAAGTAGCGTTCGGTGTAGTGCGTGTCGTACAGCGTCCAGTCGGTCGGGGGTGCACCCGCGCAGGCCGCAGCGAAGGTTTCCGGCGCTTCCAGCACGGCGAGCGCGGAAAGGAATCCGCCGTACGACCAGCCGATCATGGCTACGCGGTTGAGGTCGGGTTGCGGGATGGTGGTTTCCGAGGATTCCTTGTTTTCTTGCGCGGCCAGTGTTGCCAACGCTTCCGGTAGCGCACGTACGGCGTCTACTTGGTCTTCGAGCGTCACGGATTTCATGGTTTCGTAGATGGCACGGTCCCATTTCGGCCCGCGTCCGGTGGTGCCGCGTCCGTCGGCGGTGACCACGATGTAGCCTTGGTCGGCCCACCATTGCGCATCCCAGTAGAAGGATTGGTTTTCGACGACTTGTTGAAATCCGGGACCGCCGTAAGGCTTCATGAGCACCGGCAGAGTGTCGGCATGCGCGTATTCGCTGCTAGCCGAGGGGAGCACGATTGCCGTGTACAGGCCACGTTCGCCAAGTCGGGTGAAGTGTACGTTCGGCGTGAATCCGGGGGTTTCGGCATGGTTTTCGATTGGTGAGACCACCATTGACGCCACATCTGTACCATTTTCGTCGGTTGTAACGATGTTCATGCAATGCTGCATTTGCACAGTTGCATCATCCATGCCGCGTCCGGTCACCACGCAGCCGTTGCCTGCGTGAGACATGGTCCACTGGCCGGGCGCGTAGGTGAGGGGTTCCCATGTGCCGTCATAGCGGATCGACACCACGTCGAAGCTGCGGGCGTCATGATCGGCGGCGTTGGACTGCCAGAGGAATGGCAGGCTGTCGTCAGGCAACAGTTCGGGGGTGCGCTGTACCACGCAGAGCACGTCGTCGTCGGTCACATTGAGCACTTCGCGCACCTGCAGTCCGGCCGGCGTGAAGGGCACGCCATCGACGGTAAGGCGGTTCGTATCGGCATCCATGTCGTTCATCGCGCAGATCAGGCGTCCATTCGGCGTGAATGCGGGCGTGCCGTGGATCAGATCGAGCCAGTAGGCGTTGCCGTGTTTTTCGAGCACGCGCGTGCTGCCCGGGCGTTCACCTTCGGCATATTCGGGAATGGCGATGGAGAAGGTTTCGACTTGATCGCCTTCATCGTCGGTAAATCCGTTTTCCGCGTCTCGCATGGTAGCGATCGGTTCGCCCACGTGGATGGCGAGCACCTGATCGTGCTGCTGGAGTCGGTCTTGCACGAGGATGATCGGCTCATGCCCGCTCGTCCAGCTGACTGCGGCCAAATATTCGTAAGCTTCATGATCCCAATGCACCTCATTCGCGATTGCCCCGTAGCAGCAGTTGTCGCTGTCGAAGCCAAGTTCCAGCAGGGTCAGTCGCACGTTGGCATTGGCGGTCAATGCTTGCGGATAGCGGTTGGATCGTGCAGGATTCGCAGGATTAGCTGGGTCCGAAAGATGCCAGATTGGTTCCGGGGATTCATCGTAGGTTTCGAACAGCACATATTTGGAATCGGGAGACCACCAGAAGCCGTCGTAGCGGTTCATTTCCTCGCCTGCTGCGAATTCCGCCAAGCCGATCTTCCATTCGCCGTCTTGCGGGATTGAAGCGACTACCGAAATCGCGTCTCCGATTTCGCAATCGTCGTCACCGAAAGCCGTGTCGAAAGCGGTATCGGCAAGATCGACATTCACCAGATAGGTGCCGGTGGTGTACATGACATGCTGCCCGTCAGGGCTGATACGCGGATTCAGTACCGGCTTGAGCTCGTCTTCTTCTATGGCGATAGCTCGCGTCACGCCGACTGCGATGTCGGTGAGGAAGAGTTGTCCGTTGATGGTGAAGGTCACGCGGTTGCCGCTTGCGTCGGTGGAATAGCCGACGATTCCGGAACCACCTTCGCGTGCACGTTCGCGACGCGCCCGTTCCTCAGCGGGAACGTCTTCGGCGTCGGCATCGGCGAGCAGCGTGCGTGGATCGGCGAGCAGCATTTCGCTGGCGTTGCCGTTTTCGTCGATCACGCTCATCCACAGTGAGGTGACGGTGTCTTCCGATCCGTCGGAACGCAGGAACAATGCACGGGAACCGTCTGCAATCACACGCGCGGAACGCGGAGCTCCGCAGGAAAATCGCAGTGTACGAGCTTTTTTACGAGGAAACTGTCGAATCGCATCTGTCATATTTCCAACCTATCACCATTCCATATCTCCTTTCCCACAGACATCCATCGCACAGCATGGAATCGAAATGATGGTGACAAACCCAGAATCATATACCCCCTAGATGGTATAAAGACCGAAATATTGAATGAAATTTTTGCAATTAAAGAGCTTACGAATTGGCGCTCGGCGCTCTACCGCGTAGGATGGGTGAGGATAGAAAGGGACAAGCATGAGTGTTCTCGACCGATTTGAGAAGAGCGTGGAAGGCGCCGTCAACGGGGTTTTCGCCAAGTTCGGGTCCAAGGACCTGCAGCCCGTCGACCTTTCCAGCGCGCTGGAACGTGAGATTGATAAAGAGGCCATGCCCGTCACGCGAGACCGTACCGTGGCGCCGAACGAGTACCGTTTCAAGCTCAGCACACCGGATTTCAACAACATCGTCGATTGGGGTGCCGAAGCGCTAGCCAACGAGCTGGCCGACAACCTCACCCAGTATGCGAAGGACCAGCATTACGCATTCGTAGGCCCGGTCGTGGTGATCTTCGAAGAGGACCTCGACTTGACCAAGAGCAACTTCAAGCTGACGAGCGAATCCGTGCAAGGCAACACCGTGCCCGTCACCACCGAGGCGCAAACCGAGGATTGCCCGATGCTGGAGATCGGCGAGCACCAGTATCTGCTTACGGAAAGCAAGACCATCATCGGCCGCGGATCCGACTGCGACATCGTGATCGACGATCCGGGCATCTCCCGCCGCCATATGGAGATTGACGTCACCGACAATGGCAGCACCGTCATCGCGCGCGATCTGGGCTCCACCAACGGCATGTATGTCGAAGGCCACCATGTCGAGGCGGCCACGCTGCTCGACGGCAACACCATCACCATCGGCCGCACCCGAATCCTGTATTGGGCCTCTTCGCAGGATCAGGAGTAACCAACCCCAATCTCGGGAGTTGCCTCTATGCTCACTGAACTTACTTTCGCGATCCTCAAGTACGGCTTCCTCGTACTGCTTTGGATCTTCGTAGCCTGCACGGTGCGTTCGCTGTACAGGGATGTGGAAACGCTCAGCCCGCGCAAGTCGCGGGCTCATCGCCGTAAGGAGCGTCGCGCGCGCAAGGCCGTCGAAGCGCCAG